>ERZ887942.8-NODE-8-length-141864-cov-49.954439_pt1 | contig 141864 bp, 90 predicted proteins | sample MGYA00521099_ERZ887942 | MGnify/ENA primary metagenome ERZ887942 (study PRJEB32303, sample SAMEA104408605) | aquatic metagenome | biome: Brackish water; feature: Pelagic; material: water | place: Baltic Sea | collected 2014-06-07T06:48:00 | depth 16,251 m ... | reverse complement strand
CAGAAATTTCCACATGGGACCCGCCATTTTCATTCACAGATCGTCAGCTGAAAGGCCCATACTACTTGTGGGAGCACCTTCATACGTTTCACGACACCCCCAACGGAACTGTCGTGAACGACACGGTAAAGTATCGAGTTCCCGGCGGTCGTTTGGTGCACGCACTGATGGTCAAAAACGACCTGATGACAATCTTCGGTTACCGCCAGTCTTGCATGCAGGAGATCTTTGCAACTGGTCAGCCAGGCACTTCGCCGTCAAGTTGATCGACAAACGGTAGCTCGAAGACAGAACTCTGCCTGTCGAAGTCCTGCATTTGTCAGCCCATGGCAAGTTTTAACGTCCGAAAGAAATATGAGCACCGACACCGTGACCGTAATGGCCTGGGCGATGCCCGTAGCTGTAATAAGGACGAGGAGCAGGGTAGATGTATCGTGGTGGAACATACTGTTCAACAACAATCGGTGGAGCAGTGTGATAAACGGGAGCCGGTGCAAGCGTGGTTGGAACGGATGACGTCACAGGCGGACGCTGCATCGCTGAAATCACCTGTTGGCTAACACCGTTTTCGTGCAGAGTAATCACATCTGCAACCTGCAGGTCCTGACGCACTCCGTTTGCCTGAATGTGATTGATGATGACCGCGTCACTAAGCCCACTTCGGGACATCGCGATCACGTCGGTTAGTGAAACGGTGCGTGACAACTGCTGCTGCTGATAAATGTAAGACTGTTGCTGCTGCTGTTGTTGCTGATACTGATAAGCTCGCTGTTCAGCAGCCCGACGATCCTGAGAATTCCCCAGCGCCGCTCCAGCAACCATTCCAACAGCTCCACCAATCAGTGCTCCGGCAACGGGTTTGTCGTTGTGCTCACCAATCGCAACGCCAGCAGCGGCACCCGCCAGACCTCCAAGGACAGAGCCGCGTTGAGTTCGATACTGAGCCGATGCACTGCTTAACGGTAGAGCAGCAATCACCAACAATGGCACAAGAAATCGTCTCATCGTCTTACCTCAATCCTTGAAACGTCACGACACGGCTTAATGCACGGCAACGGAAACTACGAGCTGATCCTATTATCGTCAATACCGATAAGCAATCTGAACAGCGATCACTAAACGCCATTTGGCAACGTAAGTAACATACTCTCAATCACTTACGACTCACAACACGCAAAGCCAAACAGATTGCACCGTTGAATGTGCACCTAACTGTCGCTCAATAATTGCGGAAACATACCTGACAAGGGCTTCGCCCAACGCCGTGCCACATTACCCGCGTCCCAACCGTCATTCCCGCGCAGGCGGGAACCCAGCCACCACAACGCCTGTGCATTCCCGCCTGCGCGGGAATGACGATGTTGTCACGGCCGTGCCTCAGACCATTTCAGTGCCGCTCGGAAACGCGGCGATGTCCCTCTGAAAACTTGACTCAACGTGAGCATGTTCGCTGCAATAAAAATTCTGACAGAACGTTATAGCAGCGAACAGGCATCGTCGCAGTGTCTATTGCAGTCGGTCGGCTCCAAGGCAGCCATTCAGCTCGCCTAAATAGGCCGTCGAGGAAACTCGAGCGAGTTCTTTTTCGGCGTACTGCAACCGAGTCTTCAGGTCCAATCGGACTGAGTCCAATTCGTACTCAGGCTGATCGATGAATTCCTGAACATAGCTGAAGTGCCGCTGCCATAGCTGCTTGTCGCGAGTTTGACGTATCCGCAAACGTTCGGCATACCAGTCTGATTTCAGCATCGATTCCAGAGTAAACATTTTGCGAATCTCTGGATCGTGGACGTCTTTCCCGTTGTAGTTTCCTTCCGCCATAATGTGCAGAAGTGCTCGCAACGGAGGACACGCCAACTCCAGGCAACCGTCCTCCATGTAACTTCTGGCAACACGCTCCTGCGCTTCCGTGATGTGCAGAATTCCATCTGCAAAGGCGGCTTTATCCTGAGTTTCCGGACGCATGATGTCATCGTCGAAAACCTTGCCAGGATTATCAAACACACGCCCACCAAAACGACGGATGAACCTGGATGTAATTCGATAGCCGAGGCGGCTGGCAAGAATCTGTTTGCCTTCGAATTCGTAGTCTTCCATCTTTTCCAACAGATCTTCACTAAGAAGAAACTCGGGAGTTCGTTCTTCAGCACTTAAGCGACACCAGATTTCAGGAATCAACAGACTGATATCGTGATCAATGCGAACGTTGGTGCCAATATGGCCAGCTGGCGTTGAAAAACCGCTTAGCCCACTCAGCAAATAGCTGACCAGTGCAGCATTCAAATCGGTAATTGGCAGTAAAGCATTGAATGGCCCTTTGGTAAGAGCTCCTTCGCTGCCCGCACCAGTTGTTGACGGACTTTTGCCCGTTAAGGCGCTGATAAAGTCCATAAACAGTTCAGGTAGTTCCTGATAGTGAATGGGGTTGTACACCGCCAAAGGCCGAATGCCATTGGCATAGTCAGCCGGGTTATTTCGCCGACCAACCAAAACGGAATTAACCGGCTGATGAATGGCCTTATCACTCGGAACAGCTCGAAACAGTCGCACACCGGTTTCGGCCAGATATCGATTGAACGGAGCCATCACGTCAGGACGCGTCTGCAAATAACGCGGATTCTTGCTTGGTTCACCGTCGATCATACGTGGAGTTGCCGAACAAACCACAAAGCCCTGATCAGCATCCCGTGCTTCCACCAGCAGCTTTTTCATTGGTTCAGTAAACTGACTCAAGTCCACCGGACGATCGCAGATATCAAGAATCTCCTGCCGAGACAGCGGTTCAAAATTGACGATAAAATTATCGTCTCGAGCAAGATCAGCTTCCGTCTGCTTATCAAGCCCACGGTGAATTGCATCGTCCGGGCGCTGAAATAAACGGTACTCGCAATTGGTTGAAAACTTGAAGCTGGTCACGTCCGGCACTAAGTGCCCCAGATTTTCCAGCTGAGCAGCGGGAACAACAACCGATGCGGTAATGTCGTCTTCCGTCTGTACTTTCTGGGCTGGAGCAAAGTCCTGTCGCAGCTTGTACGTTCGCCATGTGTTTTCGCCCAGCAGACCGACTCGCAAATAGGTGCCAACCAATTTACGTTCGCCATACTTCAATTCGTGACCGGGATGCCCGTTGACAATGTCGACTGTAAAGAACTTCTTCCAATCGCTTTCAACATCTCCACGGTGCGTACGTTTAATAATAAACACAATCGCGTAGATGTATCCCGGAATGGATTCCAGCCACTTATTGTAGCTGTCCGTGTAGTCCTGCGAAGGCGTCAGCAATTTAATAACACTGCCCAGAGAACGTTCCGGATCCAGCACCCGGCGACTTGGCTTTGCGGCATAGTCCGGATGAACGCTTCCGACGCTGTTCCATCGATCAGAATAATCGCGGTCAAACATTTCCTGCACCAACTGCAGATCTTTTTCCGCATCCGCAACAAAAATTGGGCCATGTAGCAGATAGTCAGCGATCGATTTGCTGATTTCACTTTTTCCGCCGCCGCTGACCGTGCATGGCTTATGGCAGAATACACCTTCTGAAAGAGTCCCGACCAGTCGCCACGACGGAGCAGCCGCATGTTTGTCCAGTCGAACCTTATAGCCCGAAGGAGTCATGTACACGTTTTCCGGCCGAAGTGGAATTGACTGTGTAATTCCGCTACGCGTCCAGGTAACTTTTTGGTCGTGCACATTGGCAACGCAGTCCTCCGGAACATAGACCAGTTCTGGAAAGTTCCTGTCGATGCCATAACCTTCCGGACGCACGTCGATGAAGTCTGCGTAGTCACGAGCAACGTCGTCAAATGTGCGATCGTTGTAGCGGCGACTGTCTGCCGTAAATTCGTCGCCCAAACTGAAACTGGCATAAGCCACAGTTCCACCAGCGTGCTCTTCTTCGTAGTTGCCGGCAAGGTTGGCAGCGTAACTTAGCTGAGTCTTCACTTCCTTTTTGCAATAGCCGAAATAGTTATCAGCAATCAACGTCACAATCACGCCAGCTTCGTTTCGGCAGGTTAGCTTAAACGGAGTGCCACCATTGTACTTTTCGTCCTCTGACTGCCAGCACATGCCATCGCGTTTCTGCCGCTCTGTCGCAGAATCGATATGCGGCAACCCGACGTCTTTTTTTGTCAGCGACGTCAGATGTGGAGCTAAAATCACGCAGCCCGTATGGCCGCTCCAGTGAACAACGTCCAAACCGGCATCGTTTTCCGGCAGGAACGGGTCGCCAGCATTCCCGAAAATTGATTCGACAAAATCCAGATTTGCAACCAAAGAACCGGGTGCAAAAAAACGCACTTCCATCGTTTTTTCTTCGCAGTAACCACCGACCTCCGGACAGACAATCGGACGCAGCAACAAAGAAACGAATCCACTGGACTTCTTAACTTCATTCGCGCAAAACGGAAACTCCAGATCGACGTCAGGTGGATTCATCGCCGCATGAAACAGCTTTGCGAATGTTTCGCGAGGAACGGCCAGCTTGTCGTTGGGAATTGGCAAGCCGCCCTCAGTAACGTGAAACGTCCCTTTCGTGGTTCGACGATCGTTTCGCGGATTATGCAATACACCATTGTGAACACGGTAGGAAGAAACCAACTCGTTGCTGTATGTGTCTCCGTCTATCGGCAACGAAAGTTCGCGGGCAATTCCGTGCCGATCCAGTACAAACGTCGAATCTGGCAGCCGCAGATCTTCCTGCCCGTTGACGCCAGCAAAATACGTTTCCAGAAAGGACTCAATGCGACGATCAGCAGGGCTGCGAACAGCGTCCAGCTGCTTCAATCGCTGGTAATACGTGTTAAGAATTCGTTCAGCGCCCAACGAATCCGCAATGCCACAACCTGCTGGAACGGGCTGGCCGTTTGCGATCAACTTCAGCCCGATATACTTGACGGTCGCTTCCCGCGACTTTTGAGTGATCTCGTCAGATCGTTCCGCAACAAATCCCAAAGTCTCTACAAATTTATCCATTGTCATTCGAACCTGGTTTCTCTCTGACTGCACTCGCGTTCAAAAACGCAGATCTCGCATCTGTTTGCCGAAGGGTAGGCACTTGGAAGCAGGTATTCAAACAGGCAAACGACCGAGCTGCCGGATTCGCGGAATTGACCGATATTAGCTGCAACTCGAAACTGACCGTCAGTTATTCAAACCCAAAATCAAGGCTATTCTGCCTTAACGATTTTTTAATTCTGCTAATACCTGACGATACGCCAAATGCTCCAGGCGACCGAATCGAGAATCACCCTGCAGCCGCGCTTTGGATATTGCCGGCGAAGATAACCCGCATAAAAATCGAGCCACCCCGACATCATCCCCCAGCCTTCCCAGAAGTTCCGACGCAACCTTATGAATCAAAGTTCGTTCGGCTTCCGAAACTGCCACAGACGTACGTTCCGACACCTGCTGCGATTGCCCGCTCAAACACCACGAACAATGACCGCAGTTGGCTGCCAGTGGGCTGCCGAAATGGGCGCACAAGTGTCCAACCTGACACGCCGCTAATTCAATAAAGTGCACCACCTGATCCAGGCGTTCCAGTTCTCGCTGCTCTCTCAGCAGCACCTGGTCATGAAGCCTGACTGCAAGTTCATCAAGATCATCCGGAGCACGCAACACCTTATAGCGATTGCGAACTCCTTCCGCTTTCAGTTCCAGCATGCCTTGTTCACCAAGATAGTCCAACGCCGCCACAAGTCGTTCGCGAGGCTGCCCCAAAGTTCTGCACGCATGGTCCAGTTCAATCGAAAACCAGGTTCTTTTCTTTTTCGATTGTGCCAACACACTGCGAAGAAAGTCGCGTCGCTCGCCACTGAACTTCGCCAGAATTTCAGCCGATGACATGTTGGGCTTGAACTGATACCCGGAATAGAACGCTGATCCGCCTTCCAGATAGCCGTCCAATTCCAGATACGTAATCAACGTACGAATGACAAGCAGCCGAATGTCTGTGGCTCCGGACAGGTCGTAATAACTTACGTCAAACTGTTCGCCCTGAGAAAACAGTTCGTTCACCAACCGTGAGACAGAATCCAGAGTTGGCGTATCACCGTGAGCGAAGTTTTCCAACACCGTTAAATCTTCTGAACAGGCCAAAACGTCACACGTCGAAGGTTTGCCATCGCGTCCGGCACGACCGATTTCCTGCGAATAGTTTTCCAGCCCTTTCGGCATGTTGTAATGATAAACGTAGCGAATGTTGGGTTTATCAACCCCCATCCCAAACGCAATCGTGGCCACAACGATTCCCGAATCGGACGCCAGAAACCAGTCCTGAGTCTCGACTCGAATTTCCGGCTTCAATCCGGCATGGTAAGGCTTCGCGTCGAAGCCATGCGACACCAAAAGAGCGGCCACATCCATCGCTGTTTTCTGCAGCGTGACATAAACAATGGTTGGCCCCGCAGCACGCTCTTTCAGTCTGTCAATCAGAAAGTTATCACGCTGCGATTCCAGCAGTGGCGTTAACAGCAATGTAAGATTGCTTCGATAAAACCCGGTACAGGTCGCACAGGATTCGTCAATTTCAAAAACGCGACACACGTCCTGCAACACAGGCGGCGTTGCGGTTGCCGTCAGCGCCAGAATCCGCTCAGCTCGAAACTGCTTCGCAAACCCGGCCAGCTTCAGATAATCCGGGCGAAAATTGTGTCCCCATTCAGAAATACAGTGAGCTTCATCAACTGCAAATAACGAAACCTTGACGCGCTGCATGCTTTCTCGAAACCGCTCATTGTTGAAACGTTCAGGAGCCACGTACAACAACTTGACGCGTCCATTTCGAACGTCGTCCATCACAGCTTTGTACTCATCCGCCGATAAAGTCGAATCCAACCGTCTGGCGGCAATGCCTTTTACTTCCAACGCGTCGATCTGATCTTTCATCAAAGCAATCAGCGGCGATACAACCAGAGTCAGCCCTTCAAATGCCAAAGCAGGCAATTGATAGCACAACGACTTTCCGCCACCAGTTGGGAAAACAGCAGCGGCGGAACGTCCGGCAACCAGATTTTCAATGACCTCCTGCTGGCCTTCACGAAACTCATCGAAGCCAAAATACTTCTTCAACAACTCAGGCAATAACATCGTGCACAACCTCACCGTGAACATCGGTCAATCGGTAGTCGCGGCCCTGAAATCGATAAGTTAGTTTTTCGTGGTTGAAGCCCATTAAATGCATGATGGTCGCCTGCAGATCGTGAACGTGAACCTTATTTTCAGTCACACCAAAACCAAGCTCATCGGTTTGACCATAGTTTACGCCGCCTTTAACTCCACCGCCCGCCATCCACATGGTAAAACAATCCGGATAGTGGTCTCGCCCCAGCACCTTGCTGCCCGCAGTTCGACCTTCACGAAACGGCGTTCTGCCAAATTCGCCTCCGCAAACAATCAACGTGTCTTTCAACAAACCTCGCTGATCCAAATCCTTGATGAGTGCCGCGATCGGTTTGTCCGTGCTGGCCATTTTGTTGGTTAGCCCGGAACCAAGGCCAGTGCCTTCTCCCGTACCATGGAAGTCCCAGCCCCAGTCAAACAATTGAACAAAGCGAACGCCTTCTTCAACAAGCCGTCTGGCCAACAGGCAGTTGTTCGCAAAGCTGGCTTCGCCCGGTTTGGCGCCATAGGCTTCCTGAGTTTCTTTTGTTTCCTTCGTGATATCCATGACGTCCGGAACAGAAGCCTGCATCCGATAAGCAAGTTCGTATTGTGCAATCCGCGTCAGCGTTTCGGGGTGCCCCAACTGCTGCGATTGAATTTCATTCAACTGCTTCAACGCGTCCAACGAACGGCGGCGGAGGTTGCGATCCATGCCGATTGGATCCGATGCGTACAACACGGGATCACCCTTTGAACGACACTGCACTCCCTGAAACACCGATGGCAGAAACCCACTACCAAACGAGTTCGCTCCACCATTGGGCTGCACGCCGCTGCTGATCAACACGACGAATCCGGGCAGATCCTGATTTTCGGTGCCTAAACCATAGGTGGCCCATGCGCCCAAAGAAGGCCGTCCTGATCGAGGCGAACCGGTGTAAATCAGCAGTTCAGCAGGAGCATGGTTGAATTGGTCTGTGTTCATTGAGTGAATAAAACACATGTGATCCACAACCTCTGGATCATGAAAATTGGGAACCGCATCTGACAACCAGGTTCCGCTCTGGCCATGTTGAGCAAACTTGCGTGGCGTCCCCATAAGCTTGGGAACGCCGGACGTAAACGCAAACGTGCGACCTTTCAGGAATTCGTCCGGGCAATCCTGCCCGTCGCGTTTCAACAGTTCCGGCTTATAGTCGTACAAGTCCAGGTTTGGCGGTGAACCAGTCAGATGCAAATAAATCACCCGCTTCGCCGTCGGCTCAAAGTGTGGAGCACGTCCAGCCAGAGGTTGCATGGCATCAATATTGATGTCCGCAGCTGACGCACTTCCGGAAAACGAAGACAGCGCCATAGCGCCCAATCCGATTCCGGAAGTCCCCAGAAAATGACGCCGAGTGGCCTGCTGAAGATTTTGAATATAAGGATTCATCTTGACTGGTCCTGTACTGTTTTCCGTTTCGATCACCCTCAATCGAGTAAGCTCGATTCAAACAACATCTACCGCTTCAAAAACATTTCATCCAGGTTCAGCAATACGTTACAAACCACCGTCATTGCAGCAGCATCAAGCGGTTCTATCTCAGGTGGAAGCATCCCGAGCGGCTCTGTCGCCAGCTTCATTGCATCGCCCAAATCACCTGAAAGATCAGCTTTCGAATCGTTAAACAATGCAACCAACGCACCAACTTCTGCGCTGGTTGGCGGTCGTAACAAACAATGCCGAAACGCAATCGTAATCTGATCTTCCAACGAACCAGCATGCAGCAAAGCTCTTCGGCCCAATGCCTGAGCCGCCTCAACATAAACCGGGTCATTTAACGTGACCAAAGACTGCAGCGGTGTGTTTGTGCTGTTCCGGCGAACCGTACACACTTCTCGATTGGGAGCATCAAACGTAGCCATGGATGGATAAGGATTGCTGCGTCGCCAGGTAGTGTACAAACCTCGACGATAGCGATCTTCGCCTCCGCTGGTTTTCCAATCGGTTGAACCACCAAACGCGGCTGTCAGTCCAAGATTCGGTTGAGGTGGGTTAACAGGATTGCCGTACATTTTGCTGCTTAACAAACCCGCTGCAAACAACGCCTGGTCTCGCACCATCTCAGCACTTAATCGCACACGCGGTCCGCGAGCCAGCCAGCGATTGTCCGGATCCAATGCCGCTTTCTCCCGGGTGACGGTGGCATCCTGACGGTAGGTTGCCGACGTCACCAATGTACGGATCAGGTGCTTTGTATCCCAGCCGCTTTCTGTCAGTTCGGTTGCCAACCAATCAAGCAATTGCGGATGAGTGGGAAGCTCTCCCTGAGAACCGAACTCTTCACTGGTAACAACAATGCCTCTACCAAAAATCGTCTCCCAAAACCGATTCGCCGAAACCCGGGATGTGAGTGGGTTAGCAGGATCAGTCAACCACTCAGCAACAACAAGCCGATCTATAGTTTTACCAGTGGGCGTTCCACCAAACACTTCCGGCAAACCAGGCTCAACCATATGCCCTTTGTCCAGATAGCTGCCACGATGTTGAAGGTGCGTCACACGGCGATTGTCGACCAACTCTCTAAGAACCGGCACAGAAGTTTCCGGCTTCATTTTAGCCAGTTGCTTCTCTGCTGCCTCCAACTGTTGACGCTGCGTCGCTAACTCGGGAGCAAAATTTTCGCGATAATAGGCCGCCAGCAATGCTGACTGTTCCGTGCTTCGCTCAGCCGCAGGTGTATCCAAAACAACCAACAGCGATTCTGGAACCTGCGAACGCTGAATTGCTGAATCATCACCGGTAAACCCAACTCGAAAATTTCCAAGCAGGTGATTTTCATGAGTAGAATTCTGTCCGAGAATCAGCCGCAACGTGTCGCCACTGGAAATGGAAAACTTCTCGCGAGGAATAAGCAGCAGTTGATGAGCGTTTTGCGCTGACCCACCAACCGCCCAACCATCTTTGCGGCCCGTTTTTCCGGACAGCACGCTGGACGCTTCGAAGTCAGGTTGGTGATAGTCCGCCGTTGCCGTGCGAAACGCGATATCACGAATGTTGCTGGGAGCATATTCAACAGATGGATTTGGCGGTTCTTTAACGGAATTCTTAGCAACCGGCGCTCGGCCTTCGCCAAGCAATTCGATCTCCAATCCGTTCAAACGCTTCTGCAGGTTGTTGTCGGTACGATTCCAAACAACAACACGCTCAATCGATTGAAGTGCCCCCAGATCAACCTCCCACCATGGATCATCCACGGTGTCAGTATGAGTCACAGAGTTCTTCTGGAAGTCACCATCCGTATTACCATCAACCGCAAGGTTCGCCGGACCACCAAACGCAGTGGAATGCTGAGTTACCTGTCCACCCATCGCAACGTTTTTGCCGCCGCTAAACACCTGCACCTCAGCCAACGACAAAATCTGTCCTTTGCCACGATTGGTCACTCGAACAAACCTTGCCTGCGGCGACTCATCACCTTCCGGCACAATCTGAGCAACAACGCTGGTGATTACAAAGTTGCCTCCACTTAAACCCGACCCTTTGCCAGGCAATGCTTCGTGAGGAATAGTCTCCAGCCGAATCGCAGAAATCGGCGGCAAAGCCTGCTCGCCAGCCGCAGCGTTAATTGGAAACTCAAGCGTATAAGTATCCTTCGCCGCCACCTTATCGACAAACACACGACCGTCTTCGCCAATTTTCCCGGCTTCGCCGCTGCTTCGAACAAAACTTTTCGGAACAGGAACTTCCCAGTCAGGAACTGAACGCAAACGCTTTTCCCAGCCAGCCTGTGACGCGGCAATTTCCGATGTAGGCATCGCAATCTGCTGAGTTAGCACAGCGATCTGAGTTTCCAGTTCAGCTTTATGTCGCAACTGTTCGTCAGTATAGATCTGCACCAATGGAGATTCATCGCGTCGGTCGGCATCCTGAGTATTATTGAACACTGCAAAAAACCTGAAGTATTCGTCCTGCGTAATCGGATCGTACTTATGAGTATGACATTGCGCGCACGCCATGGTCGTTCCCATCCAAACGGCCATCGTTGTATTAACTCGGTCCACGACAGCCACGTTACGAAACTCTTCATCCTGGGTGCCACCCTCATTATTCGTCAGCGTATTCCGATGAAAGGCCGTGGCAACAAGTTGGCTTTCGGTAGGGGTCGGCAACAAATCGCCAGCAAGCTGTTCGCGAGTAAACTGATCGAAAGGCATGTTGCTGTTAAACGCCTTAATCACCCAGTCGCGATACGCCCAAATGGTTCTGGGTGGATCATCTGCGTAGCCCGCGCTGTCAGCATATCGAGCCAGGTCCAGCCACTTGCGAGCCCAGTGTTCTCCAAACGATGGTCGCTGAAGCAATTCGTCGACCAGGTTTTCGTAAGCGTTGGGGTTTGGATCTGCCACAAAGGCGTCTACTTCCGCCACTGTCGGTGGCAACCCTGTCAAATCCAGAAAAACTCGCCGAGCCAACGCGTAACGATCTGCCTGCCCCGAAGGCGCCAAACCATGCAGCACCATTCGTTTCAGCATAAAGTTATCGACAGCATTTCGGGGCCAACCAGCAAACTCAGAATCAGCCTCAGGAACCTCCGGACGCACGGGTGGAACGTATGACCAGTGAGTCGCATACCGCGCATCCTGAGCGATCCACCGACGCAGAATGCCAACCTCACGTTCCGTTAAGCGAGCACCATGATCAGCTGGAGGCATCCGCAAATCCTCATCCGTCGTCAGAATTCTCGCAATCATCTCGCTCTCATCAGGTTGACCCGGCACAATGGCCGTCTCACCAGAATCGAGTTCCGAAATGGCCGCATCGCGAATATCCAGCCGCAGTCCGGCTTGAAGGCCTTCAGGATCCGGGCCGTGACACAGGAAACACTTGTTCGACAGTATCGGCCGTACGTCCAGATTAAAATCGACCTCATCAGCCGCCAACAAAACGGTGGCATGCGATAGTTGAAACATCAGGCAAAGCAGGGCAATGATTGTTCGCATCATTCAGTATCGATTTGGTTAAGAAGGCGGGATCTGATTGCGGGCGCGTAATTGTAACAAACTTATTCAGCGGAATCAGTAGACAATCTTCCAGCCCCAAACACTCATTCCAAAGTCTCGACCACCAAAGTTCAGAAAATCGGGCATAAAACAGAGCAATCCGGCCCCGTCTATCGACCCCGGTCCTTGTGAGATCCCCCCCATGCAAACCGAACCTGCAAACTCTGAACTTTCACCTCCAGGCAGATACTGGATCAATATCGCCATTTGCGGCGGTTGCGTTCTGCTGCTAACAGCCATTCTTTTACCGGCTGTTCAGAAAGCCAGAAATGCAGCCCGGCAAACTCAATCGAAGAATAATCTCAAGCAGTTTGGACTGGGCCTACACAACTATCACGACACGCACGGCTGCTTCCCGATTGGTGGCGACATCAAAACCGACGGAACAGCCAGGCATGGCTGGATGACTCGCTGCGTTCCCTACCTTGAGTCAACTCCAATTTACAGCTGGATTGATCAGGACTACGCATGGAACCACCCGTTCAACAACGACATCTTCCAACGAGATTGGCAGGGCGGCAGAATTCCAGGCGACGACGCCAAATTTACAAGTGAAGGCTATGGACTGATTCACTACCTGGCCAACCCCAACGTAATGCACCGAAACAGTTCCATCAACCTGAATTCCATGGTTGACGGAATCAGCCGGAACTGGTTGCTGGGAGAAGTCTCGGGAAACTTCAATCCCTGGGGATACCCCTTCAACTGGCGACCAATGGCATTGCCGTTCAATAGCGGAAACGGCTCGTTCGGCAACCCAACAGAGGACAACGTTCAAATTTGCCTTGCCGATGGCTCAGTCACCACGCTTGCCAACGAAGTTTCTTCAGTAGCCGTGGAAGCACTCGCGAGCGCCAAGCCTGTCGCATCGCCAGATCAAACATCGGTTCCGCCAAAGTCGTTCACCGTAGCTGCGGAGCCAGCCACACCTACCAGTGTCCCCCATTCGATCGCACGTTTTGAATGTCACGACAAAGGAGGCTGCCCACCAATAACCAACCAGGAAATCAAAGCTACACTCAGAAACACCCCGAACATGGAAAGACTCGTCGCTCGCACATGGGACGTTGATGACACAGGCGCTGCGATTATGGCTCAGTTCACGCACTTAAAAGCCGCATCCGTTGGCCGCATTGAATTGACGCCCGAGGGCTTGCTGCAACTAAGCCAAATAACCAGCCTAAAAACCTTATTCGCCAGCGGAACAAAACAGCAACGCAACCAGTTGGCAACCACGTTACCAGGCTGCAGCATTAATTGGAAATTGATTGATGAGTCCCGCCAATAGCCTTCGGAACACCTAAGTGTGTGATTGGCCGAATTAGATGTGGGATGTCAATCAAAGAGCCACAGCCAACCGACCTCTTGTTGCAGCGAACTTGTCCACGTCCAGTCACGTTTTTCATAGCGACAACGGAGCGGCTCGGCGGTTCGAACGTCCCATGTCTTCACCCCCTCCACGCCACCGGGTCAAGGGCGAAGCCCTTGCTAAAACAGCGGCGGTCTGCCTAACTGTCGGCGAACAACAACCCATTGCCCGCTATGCATCATCCAGTGAGATCCCAACATGCTGAAAACGGCCCCGGCCGTGGGAGCGTAAGTGTTGACGGGTTCGGGAGTTGGCGCATCCAGATCTTGGTCCGACATTTCAGCCAACACAGCCGCAACGCCCGCCCACTGCTCAGCCGCCGCAGCCAGCAATTCCGCCTTTGTGCAGAACGCGGAAGCATCATCAGATGATGCGGTTTCCTTAGTGTATCGATCTGCAAAACCATCAGGCAACGCTGGCATCCTTCCAGCAGCAATCGCATTCACCAGGTTATTGTCGGAACAAATCAAATGCCCCAATTGCCAGTTTGTATGATTGCAGCCTTCTGTTGGGCGCAACATCAACTGTTCATCAGTCATGTCGTCCAAATACATGTTGCAGCACATTTGAGCCATATCCAGACCCAACTTAATCGCGTCGCGTGAATTCATGTCGATCACTTTCCAACAGGATGCTCCAAACAAAACGTAACATTGACTGCCGCTTGAATGCTGCAATCACAGCCGTCACGGTGAAGTTTTGATCGCCGAATGACAAGCCGCCACGTTTCAAATTTTCACACTATTCAGAAAACGATTCCATCAGCTCGTCGTTTGCAATCCACGCCATAAAATACGGAGCTTCTACAGCGGGTTCCTTCAACGCAACAAAGAATGGCTTATCGAAAACAAACCGGCGAATACGATGCGCATCGTATTCGTCGTCGCCGAATTCCCCCACCACACCCATTTCGCCCGCACTCATAAAGTCAGCGCCGGTTTCATCCAGACGCAAGCGAATCTCCATGACTGCAAATTCGATCCTGGCTGGATCACCAAAACCTTCAACGGGAGCATTCAGTTCCGTGAATTGCTTCCTAAGTGAAAAGTCCAGAATCGGCACCTGCAAGGTTTCGTTGGCCTGCAGCACAGGACGGACATGCAGTGAATTCGGATGGTCAATTCGGTTTCGCACTGAATCCCATGTTGACTGCAGCGTCTGACCTGCTTCTACATGAGCCAGAATGATCTGATCAGCCTGATCCCCCACAGTGTTTAACTGAATAACAAAGTCATGGTCACCCAAATCATCAAGTACCATTACCTGCGAAGGATACACGGCGTGATCGCCGGAAGCGTCGCCTGGTCGATGCCCGAAACTTCGCACAGACGCGGCCGAGACATCAGCCCGAAAACCCAAAGGCGTGTTGAACCGATCAAACACGGCTTCAAACGGCATCTGTTTTCGAATCACCGAAAGTAGCCGAATCCGCCATTCATTTTCGTCAGGAAATTCTGACAAATCCAAATCCACCGCAGGGAACTTCTGATGAAGCTGATTCAGCATCTGTTCATCGCTTTCCTTGCGACCATCCGTCTGAGCCAGAAACACGGCTTCTTCAGAGAGAAGGTTTTCCGGCATGGAGTACTGATTCAAAGCGTCCGCAATTCGGCTTCCACCTGGCAAAACAACATCGCCGCCGACACGCTGCTTCAGCTGATTCCACGAAATTTGAAACGACGCGCACCACAACTGACTAACGTTGGGCTGAAGCGGTTCCGACGTGACCGGCATGACTTCAGTACGAGACAACTCATCTGCTGGTCGTGGCGCGCCGAACATTTGAGTCGCAGGTTCATCCACCAAATCCGGAGGCCATTGATTTCCGGTATATGTTTCGGTGAACATTTGGGGCGTCAGCAGCCCTGCCAGAATTGATCGCTCCAGATTTTCAGAAATAAAACGAACTGTGCCATCAGCCAACGCCAACAGCCGACCACCATCGCGATAAAGCTTAGAATCACCATAGAACGACCGAAACACTTCCCCCGACAACATGTCCTGAGGCTGCAACCAGACGATGTCTGTGCGATCGTCTTCCACAAGCGCGATGGTGTTGGAAGTTCCGTCAAAGAAATCACGAAAACGTAACGCCTGATCGGCGGGCCACATGGTTCGCTTGCCAACAATCGCGAAGTACCCTGCTGCCGATGGCGAAGTGGCTACCTGCTCTCGCTGAAATACGTCAGGACAGCGTTTGTGCAGTTTAGAATTGTTGGGACCATCCCATGGTTTGTCCCAGCGATATTCCGACGCCAAAACGGGATCGATATCGTTCAGTATCAATGCTCGCCAACTGTGCCAGCGTTTACCATCAGGCCCCACAACAAAAGCTGGAGGAAACGTATCGTGTTTCTCGTGATAGTTGTGCAGCCCCAGCATAATCTGCTTCAAGTCCTGCTTATTCGCCGACCTGTCCGCCTGCTCTCGCAGGTGGACAACGGTTGGCCAAATGAACATGCCAGCCACCACGCCAGCGATAACAAACACTGACAACCAAAATGCTCGTCGTTTCACTGCGTGCTCCTTTTGCGACGTTAAGGGCCAGCAAAGAGAACGCAGGAACAATCAAAATTGTCTGACAATTCCTGAAGAACCAGACAAAGATCGACAACAGCTGAAGCGCGTGCAGTCACCGATTTCGGCTGCCCCGCATAATTTCACTGCGTCAGCTGCGACAGTATAAGAGAAGCTGTACATCGCGGGCAGACGCACAGAGTCCTGCTGCTGCTGCGTTCCTTTGTGGCCTCTGCGTTAAAACCTTCGAGCTAAGTGGTTTGGGGGCGACTGTCGGCGAGAGTCAGCAAGCGGATTGGCGCTACGTGAGCGTCGTCACATGAACCACATTGCGACTTAATCAGAGACTCGCGACAAATTCGGGATCTGGGCTTCACTGACGCAGCAGCGAATCAATCACAGCTCAAAACCGAAACAACGGCACCCATGGCGGTCACCGCGAACAACGACAAAATCATCTCACACGCAGGTATTCTTCAGCACAAAACGTCGTGCCGGTTCTTAAACTTTGAACAATGATTTCAATCCACGCAGCGGCTGCTGGAGTAACATCTTCGCCCATCAGCAATCGAACACGTTGCTCGTATTGTTCAAGACAAGGTTCCATCTTTGCAGACGACCTGAATGAGGTGCAAATTCTGTGTAGCCTGTTGGCCACCCAAAGCTGCTTCTGTTGTTGTGTTGGAGCTTCCAACATAGTCGTTGACCTGATTTCGATTGAGACAAACTCTTCGAACTAAGTCATCGAAAATTGGTTGTGCTGATATTGCGGAGACTTACACGTTTGGCGGCAACAGCAGATATGACGAGCCACCTGCAACAGTCGAATCACCTGTGTGAATCATTCGTCATGTAGCGGTAAGTGAAACTTTGATGATTGTCTCACCCCGCAAATCGTTCAATCGCGACAGTTTCGCACGCAGCAAATAGCAACCTGCACCAGTGAGAGCAGGGAGGCAAACTGTTGCATTGAGAAATACAGGCAAGCGTCCACATGCCTACTGTCGCCTGAACGATCTGAGGTCCACGCAGTAATCTCCAGCAACTTCTGCCGGAAAGCTATTCGTAAGGAACAACCATCTGCAGAAATTCGGGCAGATACACTCGCCAAACATCCCATGAGTGCCCGCCGTCCGTCAGCTTAAAATCATGCTGAACTTTCTTCTCAGTCAGCAGCTCAACAAACTTTCGGTTGCGATCTAACAGGAAGTCCTGCTTACCAATCGGAATCCAAAAGTGCTTCAACTGGTTTGCGGCTGGAGGACTTCCAAACAATCCCGAATACTTCGATACAAGATCCTCTGAATCTGCCTCCGGTGCAGCCGCGCTAAAAGCGCCGATGCTGCTGAACTTGTCCAGATTCTTCAAACCAGTATCAATGGCATGCCCGCCCCCCATTGACAGACCAACAATGGACCGACTGGCCGCGTCCGTCCGCACGTTGAATCTGGACTCCAAAAATGGCAGCAGATCTTTGGTCAGATCCTGCTCATACAAATCATTGTTCTCTACAAAATAGTTTTCCGGCCGTTTGCCAAACGGCGGTAGAACCGGATGACCAAACGGCATCGCGATAACACAACCGCTGATCTTATTCTGAGCCAGCAGGTTGTCGGCAATCAAATGAGCTCGCCCAACTTCCGTCCATGCGGTTTCGTCGTCGCCAAAACCGTGCATCAAAATCACCAGAGGATAGGTCTTGTCAGACTTTGCATCGTAGTCCGGAGGAGTGTAAACAATCACCGGGCGAGAATGGCCGACCGTTTGCGACGGATAAATCAGTCGCTGCACGACACCGTGAGGCACTTCCTGAAACTCAGTCAACAAAGGCGGCGTCCCCGGAACCTCGACCATACTGGCCAAAGTGAACCACTTTTTCACGTTGCGATTGGAAGGGTCCAGCACCTTAGTGCCATCCACATCAAACATGTAGTCATGAATACCAGCAGGAAGCGGTTTTGTAGTCGCCTCCCAAACATGACCATCACCTTTAACAAGATCCAGATTCTGCCCGGCAACGGAAACTTTCACGACATCAGCGGATTGCGACCTGAACCGCAGTGTGACACTGCGATCGGCATGCACTTCCGGCGAACGAAACTGCTGAGCAATTGCTTCCGGCATAATGAACAAACCGCAAACGCTGACGATAGCCAAATTGGCCAAAAAGATGTTTTTCATGCATCCCAGTGTAACAGATTGCGTTCAAAGAGGAACCTGCCCAAGGCCACGTTGGTCCCACAAATCCGTTCAGAAATCATCGACTGCAACGGCTGAAACAATCAACATCGTTTACCGCTCATCAACCGACTTGCCGTTGCCAGAATCAGCGGCTCCCTGAAGTTCGCGTCGCAAAAATTCATACGCCTTTTCCAATGCCTCCACATTTGCTGCGGCTTGCATGTGTCCAGCACCTTCGATCGTATGCATCTCAGTTTTCACGCCGCTCTGCTTTAAGGCTTCAAAGCATGCTTGGGACCATGCAATCGGCACCAGAGTGTCGGCGGTTCCGTTAAAAAAGAACACAGGCGGATCGGTGCTATCCACAAATGCAGCGGCTGACGCACTCAGAAATTTTTCCTTTTCGGAATCAAGGTCGCCGCCCATCCAGTATTCGGCCCATTTGCCGTTGTCTGGAAACCAACGAAAGTCGGTGGGAGCGCCGCCCGCGACAACAGCCTGCAGCCGAGTGTCAACGTTACCGTTCTGCTCAGCCGGCGCTTCGCCAGTCGTCGCTAACAGCGATACCAAATGGCCGCCCGCTGAATAGCCGATCGCTCCCAGTTTTTGGCCGTCCACCTTATAGTCTGCGGCATGGCTGCGAATCCACTTCACAGCTTCCCGACAATCATCAATCTGAGCCGGAAATTTGTGCGTGGGAGCCAACCGGTAATCGATGGCAAAACACGCGAAGCCTCGTTCCGCAAGTGCCGTGGCATAGCCTCGTAATTGCAGGCGACTGCCAGACCTCCACGCTCCACCGTGAACAACCAAAACCGCCGGATACTTGCCTTCCGCCTTCGGAATAAAAGCGTCCAACAACAGTTCTCGATCACCAACTTTTGAATAAACGATCTTCTCCTGAGTCTCAAACTCCACCTTTGAGGGCTTCGTTTCAGCTTTCACCTCAACCGCGAAGAACGGGACAACACAGACTAAAAGTCGAATCAACATCGGACTTGCTTTCAAAGCGAATAGAATTGATGCGGGATGGTATCGACGAGACGCTTTGCTAGGCAAGTTTGACGGTCACCGAAACGGCTCACATGCCCCAATTACGACAACTCAAAACAATCGTTCAGAATCAGGCTTGCCGTACTTTTCCAGATAGCCTTTCAACTTCAGCTTCTTGCGCGTACTGTCGGAACTCATGTAGCGAATCTTTCCGAAAATCGGACGCTCCGGTCCCCACGCTCGGTCGTAGCGGCCCAGCACCCAGAAGATGCCCGAATATGAATTCGGATTGCGTCCGTCTACGGCATAACGATTGTTTAAATCAATCATCACGCGCAGCGCCTCCTGTGGCGTTTCGGACCATTCCAGAATCTTCTTGCCCCACAACATTCTTAGATAGTTGTGCATCCGACCTTCGGTGACAAGCTGAGTTTGAGCAGCGTTCCAAATGTCGTCGTGAGTTTTCGCATCGCGAAGCTGTTCGTATCCATAAACGAATGGCCGCAAATCAGACGAGTGTTCTTCCAACGTTATTTTGGCGAAATCCGGAAGCGATTCGTACTTGTCATAATCTGGATCGTGGCAGCAGGCGTTGTAGCCAATTTCCCGCCAGGTAATAAGTTCGTCAAGAAAAGCTTCGGCCGCTGGGGACATGTTCCACCAGCCTTCTCGACTGCCCTTGGTTGTTTTCACATCACGCAACTGATCGACGTCCCATTCTTCGCTTTTTGCCACTGCCAGAAACACTTCGTGAGCCGAAACATGCCCGAAGTGAAGATACGCTGACAGCCCGCTGCTGGGATCGTCGTCGGGCTGATTGCGATCGTCGGCATAGCGATGCATCCGCTTATTGATAAAACCAGCCAGCTGTTTTCTGGCGGCCACTTCACCACCAACCTGAAAGGCTGGCCCCACGGCTTGATCGATTGGCAGTACACTAAGCTCGCTTTGTGAAGCCGCCAGAAGTTCATCCGTTGCGGCCGGCCAACGCTGCAAAAACGTGGCCGGAATCGAATTGCCGACGATCAGCCCCTTTGCCTTCAAGGGATCCTTAACCGGAAAGTCATCCAGAAACGGTGTCAACGTTTTCTGCAGATGATTGCGGAAAGAAAACGCTCGAGTAAAAACACGATCAGTGGCTCGCATGGGGTAGATTCCATTGGAATCAACGGCCTCCATTTTAACAGGCACTCGGCGAGCAACCGCGTTCACCATGCGTGGAATAAAGAAGCATGGAAAGTCGTCGGTCACCACCACGCAGGCGTCCTCCGCCAGAGTTTCCAGCATTCCGCTGCCAGCACCATTGTCGGGTTCAATGTACGGATAGTAGGCAACTTTTGCAGACTCCGCAGCTGCCTTGTTGTCCGCCATTCCCTGAATGACAAAGCGATGAATGCGAACACTCGCCCATTCGTAACCACTTCGCAGTGCTTCCAGAATCAGCAACGGGCGCTGCAGTTCGATCGCCCATTCCACGGCACGCTGCAAAGAAAAGTTGTAGTGAAGACGTCGATTTGCCGTCATCCAATACAGCACAAAGTCGCCGTTTGGATTGGGATCAATTTCATTGACGGCACGGATGCGAATATTGGCTACGGTCATCGGAATCTATATGTAGATTGATATGGAACTAGTTTCAGTGAACGATCTTAGTCGCAATCATGATTTCGGCCCGTGAATCGCCAACAAAACGTGCCAAATCAGGAACATTTCGGTTTAAAAAGCACAACCAGGAAACAGGCTGTGCAAGAATTCGACGCGATCAGGTGCCTGGCTTATTGGCAGACATTCAACGAATCGGCTACAGGTTTGCCGGACGAATGCAGCCAATCCCATTACTATTCACGACACGTATCGGCTTTACCAAAACAATTGTTATCAAGGCGTCGCGGAGACAATGTCAAACTGCTGGGAATTCTGGATAGACGTCGGCGGAACATTCACAGACTGCATCGCTGTCACGTTAGATGGCACGTTGCTGCAATTTAAAACGCTCAGCTCCGGAATAACCAAAGGCACAATTGACAGTGCAGATGGCTCGACGATTCGTGACGGACTTCGAAAAGCAGATCCGCCTGGCTTCTGGGTTGGAGCCGATTGCAGGTTGCTGTCAGTCAGCGGTCAGGTGCTGCAAACGGCAAAAGTTGTTGACTTTAGTCCCGCCAGTAGAGATCTCATTCTTGATTCGCCCGTTCAGCAATTAAACGCTGCCTCGTACGAATTGGACGCCGGTCTACTGGCCCCAATTCTTGCCATTCGTTGGCTGTTGCAACTTCCGGCTGAAGCAAAGTGCCCACCGGTTCGTGTGCGTTTCGGAACAACTCGCGGCACCAACGCGTTGCTGACTCGCACAGGAGCACGCACGGCTTTAGTAACAACCAAAGGATTCGGCGATGTGCCGTTGATCGGAAATCAGGATCGCCCATCACTGTTTGATCTGAACATCCGCAAACCGGAACCCCTGTTTTCGCACGTGTTCGAAATCGACGAACGAATTTCCACAGAAGGCAACGTGCTTAAATCGCCGCCGGAAATTCTGCCAGACGAACTGCAGCCAACGAATTTTGACAGTGTCGCCGTTTGTTTCATGAACGCATATCGCAATCCTGTCCACGAGCAATTCGTTGAAGGATTGCTGCGAAATCGAGGCTTTTCGGAAATCAGCTGTTCGTCGGAAGTTTCACCGTTGATTCGTTTTGTGCCGCGTTGTGACACAACCGTTCTGGATGCCTATCTTAATCCCGTGCTGCGACAGTATATGAACGAAGTACGTTCGCATTTACCGGGCAGCGAAATTCAGGTCATGACGTCAACCGGCGGACTGGTTGACAGCCACTCTTTCCGAGGACGCGACTGCATACTTTCCGGGCCAGCCGGCGGCATTGTGGGATTCTCAAAAGTTGCAGAATCGGAAGGCTGCCGAAACGCAATCGGATTCGACATGGGTGGCACCAGCACCGATGTTGCCAGATACGATGGCAGGTTCGAATTCGAAACGGAGACAACCAAAGCGGGCGTTCGAATTCTGACACCCACACTGGCAATTGAAACCGTTGCGGCAGGTGGAGGCAGCATTTGTGGCTTTGACGGAACACGTTTGTTTGTCGGGCCACAAAGTGCGGGTGCCTCACCCGGCCCAGCGTGCTATGGAGCGGGCGGCCCCTTGACAGTGACGGACCTGAACGTGTTTCTGGGGCGAGTTCTCTCGGAACACTTTCCATTCCAGCTAAACAACCAGGCCATCGAACAGCAACTGCTGGACCTGAGAAGCGAAATGGCAAAGGCGGGAGCTATCCAGCATGACTCACCGTTACAGGAAATTGCAGAAGGTTTGCTGCAGCTTGCCAACGATAACATGGTGCAGGCGATTCGCAAAGTTTCCGTTGCCAAAGGCTACCATCCAGCAGATTATGCGCTGGTCAGCTTTGGAGGAGCAGGGGGGCAACATGCGTGCAGTATTGCCAGAAATCTTGGCATCCGTACGGTGCTGATTCATCCCTTTGCTGGAATTTTAAGCGCCTACGGAATGGGCCAGGCAGACGTAAGAGTGATTCGACAGTCCAGCGTTCTGCAACTCCTGAATGAAACCACACTTCAGCATATCGCTGCACTGAAGGCTGAACTTGGAGCAAATGCAGAACAGGAAGTTCGTGATCAGGGAATTCCTCAGCCAAGCATTCAACCAGCAACACTCAGCCTGCAACTGCGATACGTCGGCACAGACTCCGCTTTAACGATTGCTGCGTCTGACAACATGACGTTTCGTGAAGCGTTTGAAGTCGAACACGAAAGATTGTTCGGATATCGAAGACCATCCAAACAAATCGAAGTGGCGGCGATGACCGTCGAATCGATTGGAAAAGCGGGACCAGGAACCACAGCATTTTCAGCTCAGCCCGCAGACAACAGCGGAACAGTTGCACATATTTCCAATGCAGCATCCACTGAATTCAAAAAGGTTTGGTTTGCCGGGCAGAGCATCAAATCGCAGATTTTCACGCGGCAATCTATTCCGCAAAACCACCCAATCGATGGGCCAGCGATTATCTGCGAACCCACATCAACGGTGTTTATTGAACCCGGTTGCAGCGCCGTAGTTTCCAATCGCGGCACAATCAAAATCACTGTAAATTCCGTTTCAAATGCACAGAACAGCGCACAGCATTTCGTGCCACCCAATACGAAACGTGACGTGGCACCGGATCCGGTACTGCTGGAAGTCTTCAACAACCAGTTTGTATCGATCGCCGAACAAATGGGAGAAACATTACGGCGAACATCAACCTCAACAAACGTCCGTGAACGCCTGGACTTCAGTTGCGCGTTGTTTGATAGCGAAGGCAAACTGGTTGTTAACGCACCTCATGTCCCCGTTCATCTGGGTGCGATGGGGGAAACCGTGCGAGCGATCATGTGCGATCACCCAGACATGCAGCCGGGTGACGTGTTCGTAACCAACGATCCCTATCGAGGCGGTTCACACCTGCCAGACGTTACCGTGATTACTCCCGTCTTTGTGTGCGGATCCGCCGCAACGTTCGTCAAAAATCAAGACAAGGATCTCGACCGCAGCAACGATGCAAAGCCCGCATTCTTTGTGGCTAACCGAGCTCATCATGCAGAAATTGGAGGCATCGTACCGGGCAGCATGCCGCCATTTTCCAGGAATCTATCGGAAGAAGGCGTTCTGATTCGCAGCCAAAGACTGGTCAGCAAAGGGCGGTCTCACGAAACGCAGATGAGAAGGTTGCTAAGTTCCGGCTCATTCCCGAGTCGATCCGTGGAAGACAACCTTGCCGACCTGGCAGCTCAGGCCGCAGCCAACGAAGCGGGAATGCGGCTGCTTAAAGAACTTTGCAGTAAGCACTCGGTGAAAACCGTACAAAACTATATGCAACACATTCAGGCGGCCGCTGAAAAGAAAATGCGGCTATGCCTTTCACTGCTTGAAGATCGTTCTTATGCGTTTCAGGATTCACTGGACGATGGAACAACAATCAAAGTCGATATCACCATTGACGGCGACAAGGCCACCGTCGATTTCACGGGCACAGACGGCGTTCATCCGGGCAACCTGAATGCGAATCTGGCGATCACCACATCGGCAGTGTTGTACTGCTTTCGCTGTTTGTTAAATCAACGCGTCCCACTCAACGCGGGAGTTCTATCGCCCGTAAAAATTATCGTGCCGCCGGGGCTGCTTAACCCACAACCGGGTCACAGTCCTGAAAAATCACCAGCTGTCGTTGGTGGAAATGTGGAGACATCTCAACGCATCGTTGACGTGGTGCTGGGCGCTTTAAATCTGGCAGCAGCCAGCCAGGGGACTATGAATAACCTGACATTCGGCGACGGCACGTTCGGTTACTACGAAACGATTTGCGGCGGTGCGGGTGCAACAGCAATTTCCAACGGAGCTGATGCTGTTCATACGCACATGACCAACACCAGATTGACCGACCCTGAAGTTATGGAACAACGCTATCCGATAAGGATTCGGCAGTTTTCCATTCGGCAACATTCCGGTGGAGCAGGGCGATTTTCGGGAGGAAACGGCATCATTCGAGAACTCGAATTCCTGAGACCTTTACAGGTATCCATGTTATCACTGCGACGCGGTAAAAATGCCCCGTATGGAATCGACGGCGGTCAGCCAGGCTTGCCAGGAAGCAACTTAATCGACGGAGCAGACGTTGGGGGAAGCTTTTCGCGGCGTCTGGATTCGGGTGATATCCTGCGAATCGCAACACCAGGCGGCGGGGGTTGTGGTATTCCACAGAAGGAGTGATATCTTTACGAGAATATGCGGAACACTTGCGTTTCGCCCCGAAATCCAGGACGGTTCGTGCCTGATTCACTGCCTTAAAAAACCACCGACAATTAACTATCGCTCTCACAGCAGGAAGTCTGCAAATGTCAAAGAATTACCAGCCCGAAGTCCTCGAAGCTCTGAAAACGATCGACTTCGAAGCCAATAATTACCAAATCGAACTAAACACTAACCACGGTCGCATTCTGCTTGACCTTCTTCCAGACGTGGCGCCGGGACATTGCGGCAACATGTTGGGACTGGCCAAAATCGGATTCTATGACGGCCTTATTTTCCACCGCGTCATTGGTGGATTCATGATTCAAGGTGGTTGCCCCAGCGGAACAGGAACGGGCGGACCAGGATACAACATCAACGCAGAGTTCAACTCAACTCCACACGTTGAAGGCGTACTGTCCATGGCGCGATCAACGTCACCGAATTCAGCCGGATCTCAATTTTTCATCTGTCTGGGCTCGCACACTCACCTTGACAACCAGTACACAGCATTCGGGCGAACGGCTGACGAAGCCAGCATGGAAGTTGTCCGAAAAATCGGAAGTCTGTCGGTAGATCATGGCGATCGACCAAAGACGAGCGCTGTGATTGAATCGGCAAAGGTAATTGCAACGCCTGTTTAGTTTGGTTGAAGAAAAATCTTCAGCAAACCTATGAAACGCCAAAGCCCGCCTTCTTTAATGAAGTCGGGCTTTTTTATGCAATCTGGCTGGGAGTTGGAATAGTGGATAGCGTCGATTACGACGCAGGCACGTCGCTAAACAGCTTGTGGTTGCCAAAGACGACCTGCTTCACAACTGAGTTGGCACTCACAATCACAGTTGCCGCAGCGGTATCTGGATCTGTCAACAGCCTTAGATCGTCGTAGTATTCAGAACTCAGGCTGGCGATCAGCGTGCCACCCAATTCCACGCCTTGAGAACCGGTACCAACCTGCCATTCGTACAAACTTCCATCAGGCAACATGTAATACCAACGCCCAAGACCGTCAATAATCCAGCGTTCGTTTTTACCGCCCCAGTTTGTAAAACTGCTGTTTGTTGAGCGAAAGCTGTACTGAGCATCCAGACCAATCGCGATCGACTGACTTGATGAAACAGGCGACGTCTGGCTCCAAACCTGATCGGTTAGTGTACGAACCGTGTATTCGCCGGGCTCAACATCACGGAATGTGTAGTGGCCACGTTCTGATTCGTTCTGGATTTCGCCGTCGCCGTTCAAGTCAATGCTGTATGAAACTGTAGTCGCAACCACACGCCCCGTGGAATCAATGAGCTCAACGGTTCGGTTATTCAGCCACGGCTCGACCTGATAAATGGCAGTTGCGGTCGCGCCACCTTCCGGATCCCCACCTGGCCCCGAACCAGTGGAATTCCCGGTACCTACACCGCCAGCCCCACCGCCAGATCCATTACTTCCGGAGGTCGGAGAAGGACCCCAGTATTGAAATTCGCCGTCTGCATTAATGATGTACCAGACGTCATTGGGTTCGTCAAAAAACCATTCTTCGCCGACGCCCAGCTCAGTGTCCGGAACATACTCTGGAACGTATGTCATTTCCTCTCGAATGCCGTTGGCATAAAAATCCATCCACACTCGACCACTTACGGCAAACGTTTCTCGAGCGCCGAAGTCGACCCGAAACAGTAAATCGCCTTCCGACAATCCGTCAGTGCGAAACTGACCGTTAAACAGTTTTGTCGGATCCGAAAAATACATTGTTCCAATTGTTGCAACCAGCGTCCCTTTCAGCGGAGCAGCCTTTGAGATTGGCTTACCATCCCATCGATAAAGATTGCCATCGGGAGTTATAAAGTGCCACCCTTTCCGTTCGCTGAACACCCACTTCTCACCAAGCCCGCCGTCACCTTCGTAAAATGACCCACGCATTCGCAACTCAAGACCGTTGACCAGCTGCTCAGTTCCGTTGCTGATATCGATATCAACCGTAGCACTTTCAACCCAGCCAGTTGGAAGAATCTGCCGAACGGTAAAGACCTGATCGCTGGGAACATCTTCAAACCGATACCAACCACCTTCCGTCAACGCATCAATAACTCCGTTGCCGTCAATATCTCGACCAGACGTTACAGTAGTGGCATAGACAGACCCCTGACTATCCACCAACTCTACTTCTCGACCATCCAGCCACGGTTCAGATTCGGTTACAGAACGAACGATCAAGGACGGATCGTAATAGAAGCGTTGATCCAGGGTCGTAACAACTTCTCCACTTAACGTACCACCGGCCCCGGACCACCTGGTCAAAGTGCCATCCGGCGTCAGGAAGTACCAGGCATTGCTGGAAGCCGAGCGATACCAATATTCCTGGCCGCCAAAGGCATTGAAGTATGTGCTGCGAAATACGGACAAACCCAAATCGGAAACGGGGTTATCCAATGGCTTACCATCAGCATTCAGATCATTCCAGATTCGACCTTCGACGACACCGTGAGGCACCGGAGGTTCTTCGAATGTGATTTCAAGAGTGGGAGCCAGACTTACATCTGGTCCATCTTTGCTGATGAAGGATTTCAGAGCTCCACCGCCAGCCTGAACAAGCCAGCCGAAATTGGACGAAACGCCGTCGACCCACGCCTGAACGTCGTCAATCAGCCCACCGCCCAACCATTCGTAGGTGCCAACACCGCCCACCACAGTTGTTGCCGAAGCGCCAGCAAAGTCACCGCCAGGAGAATTCCACAGCTGACCGTCGAAGGACGAATACAGCCAGGTCGCGTCAAACTGTTGAGCAACAGCTCCCTGAGATTCATCGCCGGAAGCGTTTGATCCGGCTTCGCCCCACGAAGACGAAACTCGGTGAACAGAAACTGCAGACTGTCCGCCGCCATCGAGCCCCAGATTCAGCGTCAGCACAGCATCAATAATGGTCGACCCAGACGGAATCGTTCCGGCATTCACATCGAACTGAATCAATCCGCGAGTTCCACCGCCGGCAAGAACAAATTCGCCCTGGCCATTGCTGACGTCAGCATCAGCTTGATAGATAGTGTTGTCTTTTGATGCAGCAAGCTGGATCGTTACCGCACTTAATAGCTGACGAGTTTCCAAAACGTCCGCAGTGCGTAAATTCATCCTGACTCGAAGTTTGCGCTTCGAGCAAGGAAAGAACAGCGACTTCAGACGTTTCAAAAGCATGAACGCTCCGTTGAAAACTGATCTGCCATCAAATCCCAGAGTCTCCTGACTGAATCAGTGACCGTCAGGCCAAAGTCCCCGTCATTAAGATCTGTCGGTCTCAAAAAATCTGGCAAATCAATTTTGGCGAATCACCAACAGCAGTTCAAAACAGCAAGCCCACGGCCCTACTGCTGTTACTCTGCCCCCAGTATGGGAGCCTTACCAGCCACTTTCAATCCATGAAACGCTCAGTTCAATCCATTGGGAACTGAAAAACCTGCATTTTCAGGGGCGTCTACAAAAAGCAACACGCCGTGAACGAATTTCAGACGAACGGAATCGTGTTTCCTCACAAATGTTTTCGAAATCAGGCACCGGGCAAAGCCTGAACCTGATCGCCCAGCCGAACAATACTTCCTGATTCTACGATTGCCGTGATTCCCCCGTGAGAAGTCATTGCTGAATAAGCACCCTTGCCGACCGTTTTCTCCATTCTTGCACAGGGAGGACAATCGCTGGTGCCAAACAATACAGCACCACCAACCATGAAGCGGCGACCAATCAGCGACGCAATATTTATGCCAGATACAACAATATTACGCCGAAACGCAGCAGGATCGATATTCGCTTGCCCCAGCAACCTCGCGATCACGTCGATGTGCTCATGCTGAAACAAGGTCACTCGCCGTTTTTCTCTAGCCGGATCCGCCGCGTGGTGTTCGCCTTCAATCCCAGCGCCTTTTATCAACGTCACTTCCGGCGGCGTGTGAATCACCCCGAACCGCTCTTTCGCAAGCCCAAGCCATTCAACACAACCAACAAATTTGCGTGTTTCCAGAAGCTCAATCTTCATATTGGCCCCCAACTGAATTTGCCACTGTCAGACCACGCAATGGGATACATTTCTTTGCAGCGCTGGCAAAAAAAGAACGCAAAACCAGCTCTCCCTTCTAATTCTATCCGGCGACGCACGGCAGTAGCAACAACGCAAAAGCCTGCTATTCTTCGCACATGAACGCCCAGCCACTGCGTTTCGAAGAGCCAGGTTGCGAAAAGCCAGCGATTCAAAACAGGAACGTGGAAATACGCTAAAATCGGCTGAGTCGCGAAATCACCAGCCGCAGGCGATCCACATAAGCACTCACCAGCCTCAACCGAACATCAAACAAATAATCATGCTCTCCGGAATTCAACTTAACAAATCAGCGGCAGCCATTGTTCAGCAATGCATTGCTAATGCCGATCGCCTGCGAATTGCCACGTCAGAAATCGCAGCAGCGAAGGTGCTTGACTTTGGAGTCGAGACCTTAGGTGGCCTGGAAGCCGGATTGCAACTGGCTCGGATTTGCATGAGCGACATGGCGAGTATATCGCTGGAAGCTCCTTCCAGCGTGATCCCATTGCCGCAGGTCGTTGTCCGAACAGACCACCCGCTGGCAGCCTGCCTGCATTCGCAATACGCGGGATGGAAAATTGCCACCGAAGATTACTTTGCAATGGGTTCTGGTCCAATGCGAGCCGCCGCTGCCACGGAGCCACTGTTTACAGAATTTCCGGCCGAGAAAGAAGTATCCAGCGGGAACGCCCCGACGATTTGCGTCGGTGTTCTTGAAGCGTCAACGCTGCCGACCGACGCTGCCGTCGCAGCCATCAAAAGTGGATTGGCCAGCTCAGCCGAACTCATTCTGGCCGTTGCCCCCACTTCATCTCAGGCTGGCAACCTGCAGGTTGTCGCTCGTTCTGTCGAAACTGCGATGCATAAACTCCACGAACTACACTTTCCGGTGCAATCCGTTGTTAGTGCGGCAGGCGCGGCGCCGCTGCCCCCGGTGGCGAAGAACGACCTTCAGGGAATCGGACGCACTAATGACTCCATCCTTTACGGCTCCACGGTAAACCTTTGGGTCGACTGCGACGACGAAACGATTCAGGCGGCAGGCCCCAAAACGCCGTCGAATTCCTCCCCGTCACACGGCGAACAATTCCTGAGCCTGTTTAAGAAAGCAAATCACGATTTCTACGCGATGGACAAAGACCTGTTCAGCCCGGCGTTAGTGATCTTTCACAGCGTAAAAACCGGCAACAGCTATCAGTTTGGAACAATCGTACCCGAACTGCTCCACCAGTCTTTCGCAATGTAGACAGCAGCAAAAATGCGCATTGGTGTTTTAGGAAACGAAGGCAGTTGGTACGTCAACGAAATCTGCACAGCGGCCACTAATCGTGGACACTTCGCAGCCGAACTGCATTTTGCCCAACAAAGTGCACGCATCATCAACGGCAAAACCGAATTTTGGATCGGCGACCAACAGGCATCCGAACTGGACGCGCTGATCGTACGAACGATGCCGCCGGGATCTCTGGAGCAGGTCATTCTGCGAATGGATTTCCTGATTGCGTTGGAACAGGCTGGAGTTCGAATCATCAACTCACCTCGGTCGCTGGAATGCGCGGTCGACAAGTACCTGACGACTCAAAAGCTTGCGGAAAACGACATCCCTATCCCTGATACCATCGTGTGCGAAACCAGCGAAATCGCTATGGACGCCTTCGAATTACTGGGACGCGACGTGGTTGTGAAACCGCTGTTCGGGGCCGAGGGCAGGGGAATCATGAGAGTTGACCACCCGGAAATGGCATTGCGAACTTTTCGCACTTTAGAACGCCTGAATACAGCGATCTATGTGCAACGCTTCAACCGCGGCCCGATGGAAGATATCCGCATACTGGTGCTGGACGGACAGGTCGTCGGCTCCATGAAACGCCGACCCGCAGCGGGAGATTTTCGAGCCAACGTCGCTCAGGCCGGACAGGCTGAACAATACTCGCCGAACGCACAAGAGATCGAATTGGCGATAGCGTCGGCAGAAATCACAGGCTGCGTGTTCTGCGGAATCGACTTAATGTACAACGAACAGAACACGGCTGTTGTCATTGAAGTTAATGCAGTGCCCGGCTGGAGAGCTCTGGAAAAAACATGCCGAATAAACATTGCTGATCACCTGATTCAATGGCTTGAATCGAAGGACACAGAACCCAACCTGCAGTAACGACGGCAGAGCAATGCTCCTGAAGTGACAAACGCACTGAACTGACAAACGCATACAACCACGTGCCACCCCGGTAATCGAAATTCACATTTCAAAAAGCAAAACAACTGATGACTCACTCAAAACACCCACAGCTTAACGAAATCATCGCTGCTCTTTCGCAAACGCTGCCACCAGTTATGCGATGGTGTGGAGCCGTCGCGAAAAAACTTCGACAGTTTAACATCGCCGTCGAAGGAAAGTCGTCCGGCAGCGCGAATACAGACGCGCTGACTCTGGCGGATCTATCGGTGCAGGAACTGCTGGTTGCTGCGTTACGAGACGCTGCCCCGGTACTGAAGACGTGCCGAATTGAAGGTGAAGAATCCACTGGCGACATGCGTCTTTTTTCACAGGATGCCTCACTGGCAATCGCCATCGACCCAATCGACGGCACTAAACAGTATCGTGACCGCTCAGGCAACGGATACTCAATTATCGTGCATCTCCACGATGAAGAAACTCCCTTTTATTCACTCGTGTTTGCGCCGGAAATGGGAGAAAACGGAACATGGGTCGAAGTCGGCCCGGACAGCCTTCGATGTGGCCCGGACGATACAAATCAACCGGCTCGAACAATTCTGGATCACCTTCCGAACCTGAAAAATGCTGACAGAAAACACGGAAAAGGCGTTTATCTAATCGGTTTCCAACATCGCGATGCCGAGCGAGCTCGCGAAGTTGATGGGCTGCAACTTCAAGGCCGCACGTCAGACGAAATGCAGGGCAGCATTTATCCACTTATGGCAACCGGCGAATATATTGGATCGCTCATCCACTCCCCGAACATTTATGACTTTCCGGTTTCAATGCACATTGCCAGACTGCTCGGCGGCGACGCTGTCTGGGCGCACAATCAGCAACCAGTCCACTATCGCGAACTTTGGATGGATGACCGAGCGGATATGCTCAGATTTCCCGGTATCGTCGCCTGCAGCGAGGATTCAAGCGTTAACGAGACCCTTTGCAACCTGGCAACAGACTGGAGCCAGACACGCTACGAGAGCTAATCGCAGTCCGTCGCTCGATTCCAACCACGGCCGACGACCAGCGTGCTGCAGTGATATTCTTGTGGGATGCGAAGTAAAGCATGTGCAAAAATCAATGTGCCGCATGCCTGAAAAGCAGGAACAATAGGCAGCGCGAAGTACCGGACACAGAAGTTGCCCCGCAACGCTAAGCCTCTGTGCAGATGAACCAATCTTCAGCGAAGACCTCGCAACATTCGCCCCACCCCGGGAATTCACAGAATATGGAAGCTGAAAATCGTAAAGTCTTATTCAAAATGACGCACGATACGGTTTGTATAATTCTCGTAGCCACAACGGAGCGGCTCGGCGATTAGAACTTCCCACGTATTGCCGCGTACTACGCCACTGGGTCACCTGCGAAGCCCGTGCTCGGCTCGAAGCGTCAACAAAAAGGTGCCGAAAGAGCATTCCCGCTGAGCGAATGGCCAGATTAAGCAATCCAGAGAAGGACGAAACGAATAACTCACCCGCAGACAAACAATACCGCAAAATCGGCAAGCAAACCCAGACAATTGCCGTAAACAACTTGTGTGAAACACTTTGCGGCGAATCAAAAACAGCCGCCAAACGCTCATTCGGCGATAGAAATCGGCCCAGACGGCGCTGCCCCTTGAGATTTGACGGGATCAACGCAATCATACGCGGAAACGAAGCCAAAACATCGTTCCAAATTCGATCACAAGACGCTTGCGTTACGGGGCACCGATTTCTTGAGAGTTCTTTTTGTTTGCACTGGCAACACGTGCCGCAGTCCGATGGCCGAGGCTATCTTTCGGCAATTGGCAAGCCAACATCTCAATTGCGCTGAAGAAAGGCTGCGTGAACACGGAATCGACGTGTTCTCTGCCGGTGTTTCCGCAGCCGATAGCGAACCGGCTTCCAGTAACGCGGTAAAAGTGCTGCACAATCGTGGAATAAGCCTGTCTCAACATCTAAGCCAACAAGTGACGGATGAGATGCTGGTTCAGTCAGATTGGATTCTGGCGATGACCGCAAATCACCTACGAATTTTACAAAACGCTCGCCCCGACCTGGCAACCAAAATGAGACTGGTTTGCCGCGATGGATTGAGTATTAGCGACCCAATTGGCGGCGACCTGTCAGAATACGCCACCTGTGCCGATGAAATTACGAGTTGCGTGAAGACGTTTCTCGACGAAACACTGAAGAAAGACACCGAAGCAAAATGAAGATCGGCATCGCCAGCGACCACAGAGGATTCCTGATGAAGAATCGACTTGTTCAGTTGATTCAGAGCTTGGGACATTCCGTCAACGACTTTGGACCAGAGTCTACTGACAGCGTCGACTACCCCGACTATGCATCACGGGTCGCCTCATCAGTTGCATCGCACGCGGTTGATCGCGGCATTCTGATCTGTGGAACCGGAATTGGTATGTGCATCGCCGCCAATAAATTTTCCGGGGTTCGAGCTGCCAATTGCAATGACAGCGTTACTGCCGAATTTAGCCGTTTACACAATGACGCCAACGTTGTCTGCCTGTCCGCTGATCAGTTAAGCGATCAGCTTGCTGAACAAATCGTGCAGATTTGGTTAAATACGGCATTTGAAGAAGGTCGGCACGCGCGACGTCTCAGCAAAATTGCAGACATCGAAAACAACAGCGCGGCGAACCTGACTGCCAAACCTGTCGTTGAATAACGTCGCCGGAAAGCGTCCCAGCGATGACAACCAAATTCGAAATCCAGGTTATTGTCGAACCGCGTCCACTGACCGGCGCGCAAAACATGGACATCGATGCTGGCTTGCTGGAAACCGTTTGCGATGACGAAACCCGAGGATTCGTGCGCATTTACGAATGGTCGACCCCTACAATCACCCTGGGACATTTCCAGAAGGTCGACGCCGTCCCCGATGGGCCGCTGGCTCTGCTGCCGTGCGTTAAACGATTAACGGGCGGTGGAGCAATCCTGCACCATCAAGAAATCACGTACTCGTTGGCGGTTCCAGCCAGCCATCCGTTTCGCGGAAACCCCGTTCAGGCCTACGAGAAAGTTCACACGGCGATTATTGAACTGATGCAATATCTCGGAGTGCAGTCCTTGATGCGAGCTGACCAGAATCCAGCCCATATGGATCCTGCGAACCAAAAGCCAACCAGTTCAAGCTCCAGTGAGCCTCCCACGGAACGGCAGCTGCCTGAGAAATCAGAAGAAAACTTCCTTTGTTTTCTCCGATCCGATCCACGAGATATCGTTTCCAATGGAATGAAGATTGTCGGAAGCGCTCAACGCAGAAGAAAAGGAAGCATCCTGCAGCATGGCAGCATTCTGCTGAAGAAGTCGCCTTTTGCTCCAAACATGGAGGGAATTTGCGACTTGTGGCCCAATTTCGAACCGGACGTATTCCACGATAAACTGGCGGGTGCAATTGCCGCAGCCATTGCTCACCCTACGTGAAACATGCCCAAGAGAATCAGCCTCAATGGGTATACAAACGAACACGCCCTATTATAATAAATTAAACGAAGTGGGCAATATTCGGAGAAATGCAGGGAGCCTTACCTTTCGAATTCTTTACAACTGACGCACTCTCCGATGAAATACAAAGAGGCGGATTCGTAGAGGGCGACTACGATTAGGTCAAATTTGCAGAAATGCAATGAATTTTCGAAATAGAAATATCGTCGTGGGTGCCTGAATCGCATACGCGAACAACTACGAAATTCCATAGAGGTCTGCAGGCCGCGAGCAACGGCCACAACCTGAGGAGCAACCAAGAATATGATCAGCGTCGAACTCAGCGTCATAGGTGGAAAACACTCCGGTCAGGTCATTCGTCTGGACCGGAAGAAGTTTTTAATCGGACGAGAGCAAGACTGTCAGCTTCGCCCAAACAGCGAACTTGTCAGCCGACATCATTGCGTATTCACGGTTGACGACTTCTCAGTGAGACTTCGCGATCTGGGCAGCACCAACGGAACTGTCGTCAACGGAGAAAGAATCCGTAAAGAGGTGGTTCTGCAGCCGGGCGATCACGTCATCGTTGGCAGCCTTGAATTTGAGGTAAAGATCAATGAGCCAAACATTGACGACTCGGTTCCCAAGCCGGCCGCTGGCGACACGGCTGCCAACTCAGAAACAATTGTGGCAGGCAACGACACGTTGTCGGAAATGCCGCCAATCTCCCCCGCAGAGGTCGTTGCAGCCAACGAAGCAACGCCACTTCCATCGGCAACTCCAATAACCGAGATTCCGGTTGTTCCGGCAGCTGCAGTTGCCCCTGCCGCCCCTCCACAGACGCTGGCGGCAGGAACTGGAGACACAACCGTTATTTCGCAACCGATGATGCATCCCGGGCAAATGCCTTATCAACCCATGATGCCGCAGATGGGCGGCTATCCCATGTACGGCAATTATCCATATATGGGCATGCCTCAGCAGATGCCGATGTATCAACAACCGTACCCCAACCAAATGCCGATGCCCGGGTACCCTCAGCAAATGCAGCAAGAAGTGGCTCCCCCACAGGAGGCGACTAAATCAGCTGCCGAATTCGCAAACCTGGCACTTCCTGACCCTGCCGAAACGGGACTTAAACCAGAACCCCCAAAACCAGTCGAAACTGAACCTGCAGCCGAAGCCGGCACCGCAGAAAAGTCTAACTCGACTGCCGCCGCAATTATCCAGAAGCACATGCAGCGACGTCCTGGCGGCTAAAACGCCCCGCTAACTCCGCCAGACGTTTTAACAACAGCAAACCACTGCGTAAAGATAAGCAATGTCCGACCCGTCTGACCAACAAAGACGATACAAGGAATTCCTTGACCTGATGCCACTCACTCTCGCATTGGCGGGCCTGCCGCCAAGTGAAGTAGGACGGTATTTTTCGGCAGAACAAATTGAGTCACGTGTATTCACTCTAAAACACGCCTACAAAGCCGCCCGACTGCTGGCTCGGGAGTCCGTAAAAGGCGGTTCTGGCGAATAACGCAATGAATCTCAGTGAATGGGACGTAACGCCTTGCTGATGCTTGACAGCGTGCGAAACCGCAGATATCGTCCCAGCTTCTGCTGAAAGATGAACTTCATCGTTTAGTAGCTTTAGCTCGCGACTCCGAACTGCCGAGTGTAAGACCAACTTGGCATACAGGATTTGATCATGCATAAGCGTTAAGAGACACCCATCCTTCTGCTGTTTGCTTAACCTGAATTCAGGCTTGGCAGATATCAGAAGAATGCCTGCTGATTTTGGCTTCGAAATCAGCGTTGAAAAGTGGGACTCGTTCCCACTTTTTTTATTATAAGGTCAATACGAAACGGTTTCGGGATATGAACGGCGACGAGATCAAACGCATTGTTGATGCGATTCATCGCGACAAGGCAATTGACAAAGACATCGTCTTCGAGGGTATCGAACAAGCTATTCTTTCAGCTGCTCGAAAACACTTCTCGGAAGAGGAAGTGCTCAAGGTGCGCATCGACCGCGACACGGGTGAGCCGTCTTTGACTTGCGATGGCGCAATGCTGGAACCAGAACTGATTGGCGACCTGCTGGGACGAATCTCAGCTCAAACCGCCAAGCAGGTGATGATTCAGCGAATTCGAGAAGCGGAGCGTGACTCCCTTTACGAAGAATTTTTGGACCTGAAAAGCCAGCTTGTGACGGGAGCCGTCACTCGAGTGGATCGTGGCACAGTGATTGTCAACCTGGGCAAGGTTGAAGCGATTCTCCCACGAAGTGAACAGATCAATAAAGAGAGCTACCGAGTCGGTGATCGTGTCCGAGCGATTGTGATGGACGTGAAGAAAGCCGGATCAAGAGTTCGAGTCATCTTATCACGAACTCATGCCGACTTCGTTCGACGCCTGTTCGAGGTTGAGATCCCTGAAGTCAACGACCACGTGATCGAAACTCGATCGATCGCTCGTGAAGCCGGACACCGCTCAAAGGTTGCCGTATCTTCATTTGACAGCACAGTTGACTGTGTTGGGGCATGCGTCGGAGTTCGCGGTGCGCGAATTCGAGGCATTGTTGAAGAACTGAACGGCGAACGCATTGATATCGTGCGTTGGAATGACAGCCTTCAAATTCTTGTCCCCAATGCACTGCAACCCGCGGAAGCTGAGGACGTTATTCTTTGTCCGATGCTGGGCAAAGTGATTGTTCTGGTCCGCGAAGATCAGCTGTCTTTGGCAATCGGACGCCGAGGCCAAAACGTTCGCCTTGCATCAAAGCTTGTGGGCTGGGACATCAACGTGATGACTCAGGAATCGTTGGACGAGCAACTGGATATTTCCATCGAAGCGTTCAGCGTTGTTCCGAAAATGCCTGCCGAACTTGTCGAAAACCTTGTCTCACAAGGCTTCTTCACATTTGACGACCTGTCGGTCATTGAACCTGATGAACTCATGGAAATGAGTGGCATGAGTCAGGAAGACGTCGATGAAGTCATCGCTTTTGCTGACGTTGAAAGTGAACGAATCGAACAGGAAGAAATCGCTCGAAAATTGAATCCGCCGCCTCCACCTGCTCCAAAGCCGAAGGCACCGCCAGCAACAGAGGTTGAGGCCGATGCAGAAGGACCTGCCGGGGCTGCTGTTGAAGAAACAGAAGACGCAGCGACAACGGAATTGCAGGAACCAACAGAAGAGATTGAACACGTAGATACTGTAGAAGATCAGGAGACAGAAAAGGCTGACTAGAGCGTGGTTCAACAGGCCGGTATTTCCTGCTTCTTGAACGCCTTCTGGCAATAGCTGGTTGTTTTTGATCAAAATCGGATTTGCAACAGACCGAAAGCGGTCTGTTATCTGATTACAGAGGCCTTGCCTCAAACGAGTTTGTGATTATCACCATTCCCTGGAGACTGCCTTCCAAATCAATAACTGAATGAAGTTCGTCATCACTGGCGAATGGCTGAAATCATGAACCATAAAATTCCACTCGTTTCTAAAATTTGCGAAGCACGTTGAAATGTACCGAAGTGTCCCACAGACACGATCGGTCCTAATCGACCGCGTTAACCAGAAGAAGGTTGACGCGCCGCGTCGAAGGGGTAGTTGTCTTGAAGATTCGTATCTTTGCTTTGGCCAGGGAACTGGGCCTCGACAGCAAGGTTTTGCTTGGACTCTGTGATGACGCAGGCGTCAAGCTCCGTAACGCGCTGGCGACAATTACGCCGGAAGAACGCGACCAGATCGTAACGTATATCAAGGGACTCGATGGAAAGGCGGATGCCCCTGCAAAACAGCAGGAGCCACTTGCGCCCGTTCGAGACGTCAAGGCGGGCAAAGTTCGCGACATCCGAACCCTGCCACCGAAAGTTTCCCGCGAAGAAACTCCCGTCCAGGCTGAGCCTCCCGCCGAAGAATTGCCAGAGCCGGAGAAAGAAGAGCAGGTTGAAGCTGAACCTGTGGAAGTCAAAACCGTAGTCGAAGTTGCTGCGGAAGTAGAAGCTCCAGAGCAGGCCGTTGAAGCCGAGTCAGAAGCAGCTGATGTTGCTCCGGAATTAGAAGTTGCTGAGCCAGTCGCCAAAACGAGCGAGAAGTCGCCCGCGACAATTGAGCCCAAAGAAGAGCCACAAGCAGAAGTTGAAGTAGCAGAAGAAACAGTCGAAGCGGTGATCGAAGCAGCAAAAGTTACCCCAGCCGAACCTGCGGCTCAGTTAGTTGAATCAGCTCCCCGAAAATCATCTTCACCGATGAACCGTATGCAGCGTTCAGCGCCGCGGGAAATGAAGCCGATTGGATCCATTAAGGATCGCGAACAGGCGGCAGACACAAATCCAGCTCCAAAAGAAAAAGAACGCGAACCAGCACCACGCAAGGGCCCAATGGGGCGACCGCTGGTAGCCGCACCGCCAATGTATCAGCCGCCTGTCATTAAGGCGAAACCAAAGAAGGCAGATGAGAAGGCGATGAAGCCTGACATCTCTTTGGAGCAGATCGTTGACAAAAGCAGCCCGCTGGCAGATCAGCTTAAACAACTTAAGCAGGCCAAGGCAGAACATGACGGAGCCATGCAGGGTGGAGCCAAGAAGCGCCCCGGCGCTCGCAAGGGTTCGCTGCTGGAAGACCTTCGACGAGCTCGTGAAGAGCAACGTCAGCAGAAGAAGCTGCGTCGCAAACGCAAAGGACCGGCTGTCGATCTGAAGACAACGGCTCAGATTGAATTCCCGATTACTGTGCGTAATCTGTCGGAAGCAATTGGCCGACCAGCGAAGTCCATCATGGGCTACTTCTTCAAAGCTGGTAAAATGGTAACGATCAACGACGAACTGGCTGAGTCAGATGCGTTGGAAGTCGCCATGGAACTTGGCGTTGACCTGGAAATTAAACGCGGTCGAGACATCGAAACCGAGCTTCTTGAATCTCTCGACCACGAGGACGAAGATGAAGATCTGGCATGGCGTCCTCCAATCGTGACAATCCTTGGGCACGTCGACCATGGTAAGACCACGCTTGTCGATAAGCTTAGAAACGCGCATGTGGCGTCGGGTGAAGCAGGCGGAATTACGCAACATATCGCTGCTTACCAGGTAGAAAACGAAGGTCTGAACCTGACGTTCGTCGACACGCCGGGCCACGCAGCCTTCGGCGAAATGCGAGCTCGTGGTGCAAACGTGACCGACATCATCGTTTTGGTCATTGCAGCGGACGACGGCGTTATGCCTCAAACCGTCGAATGTATCAGCCACGCAAAGAACGCCGGTGTTCCGATCGTGATTGCGTTGAATAAGATGGACCTGCCGGACGTTGACGAACAACGAATTCTGCAGCAATTGGCTCAACACGAGCTGCTTCCTGCCGAATGGGGCGGAGAGTACGAAGTTGTGCGAACGTCCGGTGAAACCGGAATGGGCCTGGACAACCTGCTGGAAACGATTCAGCTTACGGCTGAACTGCAGGAATACCGTGCGAATCCTGATCGAAATGCACTGGGCGTTTGTCTGGAAGCGTTTAGAGACGAGGGTCGCGGCGTAATTGCATGGATGATTGTCCAGAAAGGCACACTTCGCGTTGGCGACGACGTGTTGTGTGGTACCAGCTATGGACGAATCAGAGCGATGTACAACGATAAGGGGCAGGCCGTCAAAGAAGCCGGGCCTTCAACTCCCGTCAAAGTGGCGGGCCTTGACGAAGTCCCAACCGCTGGTGTTCACTTCTTTGTGATGAAGGATATCGACGAAGCTCGACAGGTTGCAGAAAGTCGGCAACACGAAGGACGAGAAGCGTCACTGTCTCGCAAGGGCAAGCCACTTACTCTGGATGACATCCTGAATGCCGCTCGCGCTGGCGAAGGCGTTCAGGAATTGCCATTGATTCTGAAAGCGGACACTCCTGGTTCGCTGGAAGCGATTCGCGGCGAGCTTGGAAAGTTCTCTCATCCGGAAGTAAAAGTTTCCATCATCCACGAAGGCGTGGGCGGAGTTAACGAGAGCGACGTCTATCTTGCAAGTGCGGCGAAGGCCATCATCATTGCCTTCCACGTCATTGCAGAAGATCGAGCTCAACATCTGGCTGAAGCCGAAGGCGTCGACGTTCGCCGATACAACATCATCTATGAAGTAACGGAACAGATTCGTCAGTCACTGGAAGGAATGTTGCGTCCAGAACGTGTCGAAGTGGCCACGGGTCGAGCGATTGTTTTGCGAACGTTCACCATCAGTCGTTTCGGAACCATCGCTGGTTGTCGTGTTTTGAACGGCACAATTGCTCGCGACAATCGCGTTCACGTCATCCGTGATAACACAGTCCTGAATGACTATCGTATTGGGTCTTTGAAACGCGAAAAAGACGATGCGAAGGAAGTCCGTGAAGGCATGGAATGCGGTATCCGTCTGGACGGATTTAACGATGTAAAAGACGGAGACCTGTTGGAGGCATTCCGAATCGACGAAATTCAGAGAACGTTCTCCTGATCGAATCCTGAACGTCAAGAACCTTACCTGACACCGTTGCGATATCCGCATCGGAATACAGGTAAGTCCAAACTGGATGCCGATTGGAGGTTATGAATGTCATCACGTCGAACAGCCCGAGTTGCCTCGGTGATTCGCGAAGTTGTAAGCACAACAATTCTGCTGGAACTTCGGGACCCTCGCATTAAAAATGTGACGGTTCTGGGAGCAGAAGTCAGCCCGGATCTTCGTTACGCAAAAGTGCGAATTTCTGTCATGGGCACAGAAAAAGAAGCTGCGTTGACACTTCACGGACTGAATTCCGCTCGCGGATATATTCAGTCAAAAGTGGCCGACCGTGTTAAAACCAGATACACGCCGGAATTGCGTTTCCAAATCGACAGCGGAGTTCAAAAATCTGCTGAGGCCTCCAAAATCCTAAGGGAAGTGCTTCCCGCAGAAGATGAAGAATCCGACGAAGTGATGTTGGAATCGGACGTCAATCCCGAAGATGAATCTGCAGGCGAAGCTTAAATATTGCATTCGCCAGGTATCGTTAAGTTATCTCCTGACAGGAAAAGACAATGTCAACAGCATCAGCAACCAAGGCAAGCGACAAAGCACTGGCGTGCAAAAAGCTGACTGCTCTGCTGCAAAAAGACTACGGCAAATCGCTGCCTAAACTAAAGCTGCCAGTTCTGGAAACGATGCTTTTTGCTGTGTGCCTGGAAGACAATTCGTGGGAAGCAGCGGAAGCCAGCTACGCGAAGTTGATGAAGTCCTATTTCGACCTTAACGAAATCAGAGTCAGTTCCGTCACCGAAATCGAACGTACTCTTTCAGACCTGAAAGATGCCGAATGGAAGGGGCTTCGGATTCGTTCAATCCTGCGATTCGTATTCGAAAGCAGCTATACGTTTGAATTCGAAAAGCTGGCTAAGCTCACTGTCGAGTCAGCTCAAAAGCGTCTGAAGAAAATTGAGTTTCTGTCGCCGTTTGTGGTCAGCTTCACGCTGCATCAGATTCTGGGAAGTCACTCCGTTATTCTGGATTCAGTTTCACTTCGAGCCGCCATTCATCTGGGGATTGTTCCCGAGGCAACCGACATCGACGAAGCTGCTGAATTCCTGAAGGGCGGTCTGAAGAAGGCAGAAACCTGGGGCTTCTGCCACCTGCTACGAAAACTGGCGACTGATCCGAAATTCGAAGGTCGCTTCACTGAGACGTTCGACGATGAATTTGACATTCTTCGGGTCGAAGAAAATCTGAACACATTAAAGTCACCGAAAAAGAAAAAGAAGGCCCCTTCAGCTCCCGCGCCAACAAAGAAGAAGGCTAAAGCGAAGAAAACCACCGCTCCGGCAGAAGCCGCTCCAAAGGCTGCGGCGTCGAGCAAGAAAACGGCCACACCTGCAACAGCAGCGAAGAAAACCGCAGCGAAAAACTCAACAGCCAAGAAGTCTCCTCCTGCCAAAAAAGCTTCAGGAAGCACCAAAAAGACGACGACCAAGGCAAGTTCGTCACCAAAGTCTCAGTCAGGCACCAAGAAGACAGCCGTCCCCAAAAAGAAACGATAACGGCGATTTCAGTGTCCGTATGAAGCCCGCCGCCGGTCCGGTTCAATGACCGATTTCGGGCAGACGAGACCGAAAAATTCTGCCCCACGATCTGACTTCTCATTGTGCAGCGAATTAGCGACAATGATCAGGTCTTCAGTGCCTGTATGGCGATTATTGTCGTCGGAAAAGGCGCTACCAGATCCTGATTTCAACGGTCGCCTCGATGTCAAAAACACAACTGCACTTCCTTCAATTGCTGGCACTTGCCGCGGTTCTGAACATTTGGGTTACAACGGCGTTCGCCAGTCCGACGCCTCAGGAACTTAAGCGGGACGCAGCCGACAAAGCATTGACACCAATTGAAGAAGCTCAGCAGCCGGGAGACGATAATTCTCCGGAGCTGAAAGATCCGCTTAAACCAACGGAAGCCCAGAAGACAGAGTCGCTTGCTCACTATATGGACGGCCTGGCTCAGCAGAAAAACGGCAAGCTCGCCGACGCACTCAAGGCATATCGAAAAGCTGCCGAAGCAGACCCGACTGCATCGGAACCCGTCAAAGCACACGCGTTGCTGTTAATGCGACTTGGGCGAGTACAACAGGCGGAAGAAATGGCCCGAAAGGCGGCTTCGCTTAATCCGGACGACTTCGATATTCGCCTGCAACTTGCAGTGCTGCTGCGAGCCCGAGGCAATATTCCCGAAGCACTTCAAATGATCGAGGAAGCGCTGGCTTCAGCAGAACTCAAGAAGGAGTCTGCAAACTTCATCCGAATTCACAGTATCCGCGGAACGCTTTATCGGGAAATCAATGATCCCACCAAGGCAGCAGAAAGTTATGAAGTGTTGCTGGAATCGCTGGAGAAGCCTGAAAACTTCGGGCTCGACTTCCGCGAACATCAGGCCTTGATGAAAGATCGCGCCACCGGTTACGAAGGCATTGGAACGGTAATGCTTCAAATCGGCAAGTATGATCGAGCGATCGACGCGTTTTCTGCACTGGCACGAATCAACAAAGATCAACCCGGCGACTACCATTTACTACTCGCCCTGGCCCAGCATCGCAAAGACGATCTGGAATCTGCAGAGAAAAATCTAAACCGCTATTTTGAATCGAAACAAAGAAGCCGAGGCTCACTGCAGTTGCTGGCGGATATCTATCGAGCCACAAAGCGATCAGATCAAATCACGCAACGCCTGACAGAACTTGAAGCTGATACAAATGATGCCAGCAAGGTACAGCTGTTTCTTGGTGAATTTCTAATCGAAAAAGGTGACGCCAAGGCGGCAGAAGATGTCTTCAAGAAAGTGATCGTCGATTCGGGAGACGCCAGCGGTTACATCGGTTTGATTCGTGTTGACATCTTGAATCAGGACGCGGAATCGCTTCTTAACCGAGTTAAGAAAGCCTTGTCGGCCAGAATCACCGTGGTGGAATTAATTCCATTGAAGAACAACATCCTGAACGATCCGGAGTTCGCAAAGAAAGTGGTCGCAGCCAGTATTGCATCGATTGATAAAGGCGAAAAAACTCTGCCAGCAGAAACCTACCTGTTCAGTCAGGTTGCGGAAGATCTTGAACAGCCTGCCGAAGAAGAGCGCCTATTGCAGGCAACGTTAGACCTCAACCCAGATCCTCGCATGGGCGTTGAGGTGCTTGCACGACTGGGACTGAGCCGGCTTCTTCAAGACAAGTATGCCGAATCGGCGGCAACGTTTCGCCAATTGCTGTCAGTTCCAGGCCTGGAAGCCGGACAACAGGTTGTCGCACTCTACAGACTTTCACAGGCTGAAGTGTTCAACGAAAACTTCAAGGACGCCATCGCGGCAATCCAAACGGCGTTGAAGCTTCGACCGGAAAATCCCGAGCTGACATATCAACTGGGATGGGTCTACCTTCAGGCAAAACAATACAACGAAGCAGAGCAAAGTCTAAAGGCGGCAATCAAACTTGCAGATATCGATCCTTCATTGGCTGGTCGGGCAGGCATTCTACTGGGTGCACTGTTCACACAACTGCGACAATGGGACGACAGTATCTCGGCCTACGAAAACGTACTCAAAATTGAAGGCCTGGATGAAGATATTGCACGACGCACCAGAACAGCATTGTCCAATGCCTTTGTGCAAAAAGGCGACCTTGCCAACGGTGAACGAATTCTTGAGGAAGTCTACGTGCTTTCACCGGACGATCCGGGAGTCAATAACGACCTTGGCTATCTGTATGCCGAACAAGGCAAGAACCTTGAAAAGGCTGAAAAGATGATCCGAATTGCAGTCGCAGCAGAACCGGATAACCCCGCGTATCTGGACAGCTTGGGCTGGGTGCTTTTTCGGCTGAACAAGCACGAAGAAGCTGTCGAGGTTCTTAAGAAAGCCAATGCAGACCCCGACTATCGCGACTCAACAATTATCGAACATCTCGGTGACGCTCAAAATGCGCTCAAACTGAAGGGCGAAGCGACCACGTCATGGAAGGAAGCTCTGGAAGTCGAACAATCGTCACCGGCACCAGACGAAGAAATTGTGAAGCGAATCAGCGATAAGCTGAAGTCGCTTACCGAAGGCAAATCCGAGTAGGTTTGTTTAAAACGCAAGGCAACGTTCAACCACTCGATTGCAAAGCACATTCGATCAAGTCCAGATCTTAATGCGACTGGCAGCTACGGATAATCAATGGCCAGAGAAACGACCATTCGTCAGTCTGACGACGATGACGAAGGAAAACGAAATCCCCAATCGTCGACCAGCGGGTTCAAGCTTCCACCAGACACTCCATTGCGTAGTGCATTTGAAGATGGCGAAGATCAACCGGAAGCCGATGAAGCACTGCGTCCCTCAAAGCTTAGCGATGTCATCGGTCAAACAGCCGTTGTCGAACGCATTCGCATTCTTCTGGAAGCTGCTCGCAAACGTGAACAGCCACTCGGACACCTTCTGTTGGATGGCCCTCCAGGACTTGGAAAAACAACTCTGGCCAGTGTCATTCCCAAAGAACTCGGTACCGACTTCCAAATCACGGCCGGCCCATCACTTAGCGCACCGAAGGACCTTTTGCCGTACCTGACAAATGCTGGTAAGGGCTCTGTTCTGTTCATTGACGAAATCCACCGGTTGCCGCCAGCGGTTGAAGAGTTTATTTATCCGGCGATGGAAGATTTCCGAGTCGATATTACGCTTGGTGATGGATTGAATGCTCGCACCATCAACATGCAGCTTCAACCATTTACTGTTATTGGGGCCACCACGCGCAGCGGGATGCTAACGGCCCCACTTCGTGATCGCTTTGTCAACCGCGAACATCTCAACTTTTATACCCTTGAAGAACTAACAACGATTGTCTGCCGCAACGCAAAAAAACTTCGGACCGAAATCACCGAAGATGCAGCTCGAGAAATCGCATTGCGTTCACGAGGAACTCCTCGCAAAGCCAACAACTGGCTGCTGTGGACGCGAGACTACGCGGATGCTCGTGGCAACGGGAAGATTTCGTTCGACATTGCAAAGCAGGCATTGAAGATGAAGGGCGTTGACCATCGGGGCCTGGAAGAACTCGACCGACAATACCTTGAAACAATCATCACTGTTTTCGGAGGCGGGCCAGCCGGCGTGCAGGCCATCGCTCACACCATGAACATTCCTTCAGATACACTTGAAGATGAAATTGAGCCGTATCTGCTGCGTGAAGGACTTATCCAACGTTCTCCACGAGGACGTATCATCACCATCGAAGCATGGAACCATCTCGGCAAGAAGCCGCCGAAACCAAAAAAAAGCAGCGATGACGATTCGGATGCCAACTCGCACCCGAAGCTGTTTTAGGCTGTCGTTGGGCTGACTCAATTTCTGTGTGTTTCAGCAATTACAATAGAATCGCTCAGTTTCAACACTCAACGTATTGCGGCTGTCATTTCATTCGTCTGGCTTCAGTTGTCACGGTACGATGACATCCCATCGCATCTTGAACAGCGACGCCCAGCAGGTAGTCTGTGCCGACCAAAACACCTTTTCGCCTCTCGCCAAGCGAAAGAATGTGCAAACGCGCTTTCGCGATCCGCAACGCGACCAACTTCGGTATCCGCAAGATTTAACTTGCTGCAGCTGCAATTAGAACTTCAAAGAAACATCCATGCCGTCTTTCGATCACTATCAATTTGATGTCGTTGTTGTGGGAGCCGGACACGCTGGCACGGAAGCAGCACTCGCAGCAGCTCGACTTGGAGCAAAGACCGCGTTGCTGACCATGAGCTGCGATACGGTTGGGCAAATGAGCTGCAATCCGGCCATCGGTGGCGTCGCCAAGGGGCAAATCGTTCGCGAGATCGATGCACTTGGTGGAGAAATGGGGCGAGTGATTGACGCGACCGGCATTCAGTTTCGCATGCTGAACAGCGGCAAAGGCCCGGCCATGCACAGCCCACGTGCTCAGGCAGACAAGAAGGCCTACCAGTTCGACATGAAGTGGCGAGTCGAACAGCAGGACAACCTGAGCCTACGTCAGGAACTTGTGGAAGTACTGGAAACCGACAACGGAAAAGTCACCGGCGTCCGAGTTGCCGGAGGAACCGTCTATCGTGCTGCTGCCGTTATCTTGACGACGGGCACCTTCCTTAAAGCAATCATGCACACAGGAGAAACCCAATCCGAAGGTGGACGTGCGGGAGAACGTGCGTCTCACGGGATTTCCGGAGAACTGCTGTCGCTCGGCTTTCAGCTGGAACGGTTCAAAACCGGCACGCCAGCGAGAATCAACGGTAGAACAATCGACTTTTCAAAGTGTACGGCACAGCCGGGTGACGATGTCCCTCAACCGTTTTCGTACTTAAACAACTCAATTACACAACCGCAGATGGATTGCCACCTGACGGAAACGACTCCCGAAATGCACGCGTTAATACGCGAAAACCTGCATCGTGCGCCGATGTATTCCGGGCAGATTGAATCAACCGGGCCACGCTATTGCCCTTCGATCGAAGACAAGGTCGTTCGCTTTGCAGACAAAGAAACGCATCAGATTTTTCTGGAACCCGAAGGCCGGAACACTCTGGAATACTACTGCAACGGAATTTCAACCAGCCTGCCGCGCGACGTTCAGGACCGCATGATCCGTATGATTCCAGGACTCGAAAACTCTGACATCATGCGATTTGGCTATGCCGTTGAATACGATTTCGCTCCACCAACCCAATTGCACGCATCGATGGAAACTCGCCTGGTAGAAGGCCTGTATTTCGCGGGACAATTGAATGGCACAACAGGGTATGAAGAAGCGGCTGGTCAGGGACTGCTGGCGGGGATCAATGCTGCGTTGAAGGTCGCTGGCAAATCACCGTTTATATTAGACCGAAGTCAGGCGTACCTGGGCGTGCTTATCGATGACCTTGTCACCAAGGGCGTCGACGAACCATACCGCATGTTTACATCTCGAGCCGAGTATCGCATGCTGCTGCGGCAGGACAACGCGGACCGCCGACTGACACCACTCGGAATCGAAATCGGACTTGTCAGCGCAGAACGTAAACAAAAACACGACGCCTACGAACAGGAAATTGCCCAGATGCAAAAACTGATTGCCGATCATCGGTATCAGGGAAAGTCGATGGAAGAATGGTTGCGACGTCCGGAAATCACCTGGAACAACGTTGAACAGATGGCTCCAGACATCGCAGCCGCCAGTTTCTCTGATCGAGCCAAACGGCAAATGGAAATCGAAGTTCAATACGCCGGATACATCCGCCGTCAGGAAATGGAGATTTCAAAACTGCAGAAAGTAGACAGTATCCGAATCCCCGAGAGCTTCAAATTTGCCGGAATTACTCAGCTACGCCATGAAGCCAGAGAGAAACTGGGAAAACTGCGCCCTGCTACTTTAGGCCAGGCCAGTCGAGTTAGCGGGATAACGCCTGCCGATATCGCTGTCTTGATGATGTACTTAAAGGCAGAAGGAACGGGCTCCCCCGAGAATGCGGACAAACCCTAATTGCCTGTCCTGTATCACTTTGTGGAAATTCTACGGCATTTTCGGCCAATCCTGAGCAGAATTGAATTTCGAAAGCCGGCGACTTTCAGCAATTTCTGCAAGCAAGGCAAAACAGGTGACATACACCATGAAACTCCCGTTGACCGACTTCTACGAATAGATACAATCGGCGATGTTGAGGAATGAGAAAGCTAGGGGAACTACCATGAGCCAGCCGGTCTGGTGAGGCCTGACAGTTTATCTGTCACCTTAAGTGGTAATTCTTTTTCAACTGCACCTTGTCTCAACATCTAGGTCCAGCCTCTTTTTATTCTTGGCAAAACACGGATGGTGTCCGGCCGAGGTCGGATGTGCACAACTGCCGTAAGGCAGCTCATCACAGAACGGATTGTGAACCATGAAGACAGTCTTTACGACGGGGGAAGCCGCGAAGATCTGCAAAGTCAGCCAGCAGACCATCATTCGCTGTTTTGATTCCGGGCAACTCAAGGGGTTTCGCGTACCCGGGTCGCGTTTTCGTCGTATTCCACGCGATATCCTTTATAAGTTCATGAAGGATAACGGCATTCCCACAGATGCCCTTGAAAGTGGAAAACGAAAAGCGCTGATCGTCGATGACGATGAGGAATTGGTAGAACTGATCGTCGATGCTCTGGAAGCTGATGGTCGATTCGAAACCAGAGTCGCCAACAACGGGTTCGATGCTGGCATGATGGTGAAAGAATATCATCCGGACATCATCGTGCTGGACGTGATGCTTCCAGACATTAACGGCAAGGAAGTTTGCCAGCGAGTTCGCACGGACTCAACACTGGATGATGTTCGAATCATCTGCATCAGCGGTATGGTTGAACAGGATAAGATTCAGGACCTCAAGGAGTCCGGAGCCGATCAATTCCTGCAGAAACCGTTCGAAGTCGATCAACTGATCGAACGAATCTGCAGACTGCTCGATATTGAGCAGTTGACAGCTTAGTCTTCATTGCAACGGTGTTGTAAACTACCCAGCGGTCGCTATTTAGCGACCGCTGTTTTTGTAGAGGTGCAATGGCTGCACTGCTGATATGAACACCACCAGAACCGAACCATTGCAAAAGTCACAATCACAAGGCGACCAGGAAGACTGGGATCTGGAAATCCTGCAGGCACTGGTCTCTCCATCGACAGCTGAAGACGCTGCGTTGGCATGTGCCGCCGCATGGATGAACTTTCTAAGTTCCGAGCGTGTTGCTGTAGCGATCTTCGATTCCAGCGAAACATGTATCGTCGCTCACGGACAACGCGACAACGAAACTCACATCGCCATCTATGTGGGCCGCGAAAAGGCATCAATCGCGTCGTTGCTAAAGCCCGAACATTTATTCGCGGCGAATGGCCCATGCAGTATCAAATCACCAACCGACATCGTCTGCTGGCCGGAGCACCTTTCCGCAGTGTTTGCCGTTCGCGACGAAACAGCCGCTGATGATGATCGAGTCGAACTGATTAAGAACCTAAGTCGCAAGCTGCTGTCTCGCTGGACGACTCCGTCCACGTCGTTCGCAAATCCGGACCACATGGAATCACTTGCCGAATTCGCCGCGGGTGCAGGGCATGAAATCAATAATCCGTTAGGCAGCATTATCGGGCAGACTCAGCTACTATTAAAACGAGCTGATCGTGCTGATCACCGACAGGCGCTGGAGACCATCGGTGCCCAGGCATGGCGCGTCCGCGACATGATTGGCGATACGATGTTGTTTGCTCGCCCGCCTCAGCCAGAATTCACAACATGCGTGTTAAACAACATTGTCGACAAAGCAATCAATGGCTTGTCTGCCGATTTGAATCCGAAGGGGGCGCGAGTCCGCTTTTCCGCCAATAGTCAGATTCAGGTTTTTGCAGATGAAACACAAATAGCGACACTAATTTCGCATCTGCTTCGTAATGCGTGCGAAGCCGTCAACGAATTGAATGGGGAAGGGCAGGTCACCGTAGAACTGCAACGCGAAGGCACGCACGCAGTTTGCCTGAAGATCACAGACAATGGCCCCGCCATTCCACCGGACATTCGGCAACACCTGTTTGATCCATTTTTTTCTGGGCGACAGGCGGGTCGAGGACTTGGATTCGGTCTATGTCACGTGTGGCAAATTACGAGAATGCATAATGGAATCCTGCTGCAGGAATCCTTAAGCGAAGGTAATCGTTTTATGGCGGTGCTGCCGACCTAAACGAATATTCGGGTAGACGACAATGCTTCGTTAAGCAGCAAACAATGAAACAAATCAGGCGAGTCCATTTAATTACTCTGCGGGGTTAAACCCAGATTCATTTGAAGCAGATCGCCCATGTTGACCGAGTCTCACGTCGCAACTGAAACACTGGTACAAGCATATCCCTGGCTGCGAATCGCACCGCCCGTGTTGGCAATCGGGCTGGCTGTCCTTCTTAAAGAAGTTAACTTCGCGCTGTTGCTGGCCGTTCTTTCAGGCTGTCTGGTGCTGACAGACTTCAACCTGATGCTTTGCGTTGACAGTTTTTGCAATGTCTTTGTCGATCAGGTTGCCAACGCGGAACATGCTTCGGTGATTCTGTTCACCATCCTACTGGGTTCCATGATCGGGCTGATGAATGACAGCAAGGGCACGCTGGCCGTTGTTGGAAAAATCGCGAATTATGCCAACACCAGAAGAAAAGGACAGGTAGCAACATGGCTGGCAGGAATCATCGTCTTCTTTGACGACTACGCCAATACGATGCTGATTGGCGGGTCCGTTCGACCTCTCACTGACAAGCTGAAAATCTCTCGAGCCAAGCTCGCCTTTCTTGTTGATGCCACGGCAGCCCCGATTGCAGGGCTGGCACTTTCTACATGGACGGCCGTTGAACTCGGCTATGTCGAAGCGGGTTTAACTCAAGCCGGCATGAGTGCTGACGTCACAGAAGTTTTTCTGGGCACCATCCCCTATCGCATCTATCCAATCATCGCGATTATTTTTGTGGGAGTCATTGCTTACACAGGCAAAGATTTTGGCCCCATGCTGAAAGCCGAACGAAACGCTCAGCGACAAACTCCCGAACATCAGTCGTCTGAAAACGCAGAAACGACAGCATCAATGTGGACGGCCATTATTCCGGTTTCCGTCCTGCTGATCACAGTTGGCTCTCTGCTGCTGCGAGACTATTTTGCTCACGCCGCCGCGCGACTTGCAGATCCTGGCAGTCCCGATAACGGCTGGCTATCCGGAGTTGATTCTTACAGACTGCTGCTAATCACGTCGCTGGCAGCGTCAGCCGCTGCAATCCTGTCAGCAATTACGTTTGGAAAAATGAAAGTGACTGAGTGTTCTGAAAGCTGGGCTCGAGGCGTGGGGTCAATGATCCCCGCCGTCATCGTACTGACGCTTGCGTGGGCCATTGGAGCAATCTGCGACAGCGGACAACTGGGAACGGCGGAGTACATAACATCACTGATTGGCGACTCAATAAAACCACAATTTCTGCCAGCGATTGCATTCATCACGTCCGGTGCAATCGCCGTTTCGGTTGGCAGTTCATTCGCCACAATGGGACTGTTGGTGCCAATGTTCATCCCGATGGCTGCGGCGATTCTGGGCAGCGCTGACGCACCTGTGTCACCAAACGATCCGGTGTTTCTGGCCACCGTGGGAGCGATTCTGGCGGGAGCGATTTTCGGAGATCACTGTTCGCCGATTTCTGACACAACAGTGCTTTCTTCTGCTGCTTCAGGTTGCGACCATTTACATCATGTCGCAACCCAAGTGCCCTATGCAATTGTTATCGCCATAGGCTCGCTGTTGTTTGGATACCTTCCCATTGGTTTTGGTGTCCCGTGGTGGATAGCATTACCCCTTAGCATAGGATTATGTGTTGGAGCGATCGTGTTTTTCGGCCAGACTCCGGAAGATTCAAAACCTGCTGCCAGCGACGCTTCATCCACATCCTGATGACTCGCTAATAAACAGCATTTAATACAACCTTGCGCACCAATTCCAATTTCGTTTCGCTCGTTCCTTAACTTACAGCAACGCTATGTCAAACGCACGCCTTCAGGGAATCTTCACTCCTAACCTGGTTCCATATTCTGCCGATGGCGGCATCAATGAAGCAGAGCTACGTCGCTATGTCGAATGGCTGATTGAACGTGGAGTCCACGGGCTATACCCGAATGGGTCCACTGGCGAATTCACTCGCTTCACTCCCGAAGAACGCCGCCGAATTGTCGCCATCATCGCGGACCAGACGCGAGGTCGAGTTCCCATTTTGGCGGGTGCGGCTGAAGCCAACGTTAAAGAAACATTGGCAGCCTGCGAATACTATGCGTCGCTGGGAATCCGCGCTGTCGCGATTGTGGCACCGTTCTATTACAAGCTGAGTCCCGCCAGCGTTTACGCGTACTTCAAAGAAATCGGCGACAACACTCCGATTGACGTAACGCTTTACAACATCCCAATGTTCGCCAGCCCGATTGATGTTCCCACAATCCAGCGGCTCTCGGAAGAATGCGAACGTATTGTCGCCATCAAAGATTCGTCCGGCGAAATCCCGCACATGATCCGCATGATCCAGGCGGTAAAACCGAACCGCCCGGAATTTTCCTTCTTAACTGGCTGGGACGCAGCGTTGATGCCCATGCTGCTTGTGGGTTGTGATGGCGGCACCAACGCCAGTTCAGGAGTCGTCCCCGAACTTACTCGAAAACTGTACGACCTCACGACGACCTACCAAATCGACGAAGCTCGCCGAGTACAATACGACTTAGTCAAGCTGTTTGACACAATGATTTACTCAGCCGAGTTTCCGGAAGGTTTCCGAGCTGCCGTTAACCTGCGTGGATTCGAAATGGGGCAAGGCAGACAACCTATGTCGTCGGAACAACACACAGACCTGCAGACGCTCAGCCGCGAACTGCAATGCATGCTATCCAATCACGGATTTACCGATCAACCAATTGGCGGTTGCCCCATTGCTGGTGCATCACCAGCAGACAACCCCGCTGAAGTTTCCGCAATCGTGCAACAGGTGGTCGCAGAACTAAACCGCCGAGGACTGATGTAGAATATAAGTTGCAGAACCTGAAAAGCCGAAAGGCCGTTCCTGATCGGAACGGCCTTTCATTGTTTTCAGGAAGCTAGAGCAGTTTACTTATTGTTGTGGACCGTTCTGGCTCGTGGGGAACCGCCCGCAAAGTCCAAATCGCGTTCTCCGCGGCCACAAGTCAGCGAAAATCGCTGTAAGCCTATGGTTAAGCCAATTGACAAAGCGACTCGTTTCAGGACTGCAATTGTTCCTTAAACGTTGCCATGCCGACGGCAATTGCTTCGTCGATCTTGTCGACAAACTTGGCTCCCGCTTCTGCCATATCCGGACGTCCGCCGCCGCCGCCGCCAGCAACCTGAGCGGCGGCTTTGATGACATGACCAGCGTTCAGGCCTTTTTCTTTTACCAAAGACTTGCTGACTCCGGCGATCAATGCCACCTTGCCATCAACCTCAGCTCCCAGAATCACGGCCACAGGTCCATGGTTGTCTCGCAACTGATCGACAAATTCGCGAAGCCCTTCTCGAGTTGTGTTTTCCAGTTTCTGCACAACCAACTTCACGCCGTTAAGCTCTTCCGCAGAAGCGGCAATATCTCCGACAGCATCAGAAACCGATGCTTTGGAAAGATCTGAAAGTTGCTTTGATAAATCCTTCAGCTGATTCTGAAGCGTCGCAACTTTTACAACAAGTTCTTCAGGACGAGTTGCCTTCAAAAGCTTCTGCAATTCAGCAACAACCTCATCCGTTTCACGCCCCTTTTGCACAGCCTTTGGTCCGGTCACAGCTGTGATTCTGCGAACACCTTTCGCAACCGGCTCTTCCGACACGATGCGACAAAGGCCCACTTGTCCTGTGTTTGTCAAATGGGTGCCACCGCAAAGTTCCACACTGAAGTCACCCATCGTCACGACACGAACTTCGTCTGGATACTTCTCACCAAACAAAGCCATGGCACCGCGTTCGCGAGCCTGCTTAATTGGAAGCAGTTCGGTGTTGATCGTTGCACCGCTGGCAATTTCCGCGTTGATGATATCTTCCACTTTGCGAACTTCTTCAGGCGTTAAAGCCTGCTTGTGAGCAAAGTCGAAACGCAGGGCATCGCCTTCAACCTTGGAACCTCGCTGAGTTGCGGTTTCACCAATGGTCTCATGCAGCGCGTGATGCAGAATATGAGTCGCAGAGTGAGCTCGACGAATGGCCGTGCGATTGGCAACATCGACATCAGCGGCGATGGCATCACCAACGGAAATCTTGCCGCTCTTCAAATAGCCAATCGCCACAAACAGCGCCTGCTGGTGTTTCTGGCAATCGACCACCTGAATCTCCAGCCCTGCGGCCTTGATTGTGCCCGAATCACCCACCTGCCCGCCGGATTCTCCATAGAACGGAGTCCGATCGAGAACAATTCCGAATGCGTCAGAATAGCCAGCTGGCACTTCGGATACAGATTGCTTGTCGACCAGCAGTCCAACAACTTTGGCATCGGTTGATGTTGATTCGTAGCCAACAAACTCCGTATCGCCAAACTCCTTGCGAATCAGGTCCAGCGGACCTGCGGACATGACGTCGACCTTTCGACCGCCTCGGCTAACCTCTTCGTGAACGGCCATTCGTTTCTTGAATTGCTTCATATCAACGCTTAGACCGCGATCTGTTGCGATGGCTTCAGTCAACTCAACCAAAAAACCGTCTTCTGTATGCAGCGTGAATGCGTCATCACCGCTAATCAAATTATTACCGCTGGATTTTGCCGCGACAGCAAATTTATCAAATCGAGTCAGGCCATGATCGATGGTATCAAGAAACTGAGCTTCCTCTTCCTTCATTGTGTTTTGAACACTGTCCACTGTCTCTGCAATTTCGGGATAGGCCCCCTTCATCACATCAACAACAGCAGGAACAATTTCATACAGGAACGGTTCTTTGCGACCAAGCAAATAGCCTTCCAGAAGAGCTCGCCGAATCAACTGGCGAATAACATAGCTTTCCTTGTCTTTATCAGGTACCACGCCTTCGTGCATCGCAAACGTGGCAGCACGCACGTGGTCAGCAATACGACGAATCGGGCGCCCCTGCGGACTATCAAAAGCATACTTGATGCCCACCACATCAGCAGCGGCAAGACAAAGTGGCTTCAACACGTCGTTTTCAAAGTTGCTTAGCACGCCCTGCAACACTGCTGCTGTGCGTTCCAGCCCCATGCCGGTGTCGATATTCTTGGAGGGCAGGGCACGCAGATTGTTAGGAGGGTCACCCACTCGATTGAACTGAGTGAACACCAGGTTCCAGATCTCGACGTCTTTGTCGGTTCCGGGTGGGTGGTAGAAAATTTCACTGCATGGCCCGCAGACACCGTCCGGACCATCACTTGGTGAACTTGCAGGCCAGTAGTTTTCGTCTTCTTCCAGACAAGCAATGCTGGAAACCGGCAAACCGATTTCGTCTTTCCAGATATTAAACGCTTCCTCGTCGTATCCCCATTTACCTTTGTAAACGCTGACCGTCAGGCGATCTTTATCCAGGCCCAGCCACTTCTTGTCCGTCAGAAATTCCCAGGCCCAATGAATCGCCTCGCGTTTGAAGTAGTCTCCAAACGAAAAGTTGCCAAGCATTTCGAAGAAGGTATGGTGATAAGCCGTTACCCCAACGTTGCTGATGTCGCCCGTTCGCAGACATTTCTGGCAAGTCGTCGCTGCGGTGAATTCCAGCTTCCCGATTCCCATGAACTCATTTTTAAACTGGTTCATACCAGCTGGAGTAAACAGAACCGTTGGGTCGTCTTTCGGAACGAGAACGTCGCTGGGACGCCGAAGACACCCTTTGGTTTCGAAGAAGCTAAGGTACTTTTCGCGTAGTTCGTCTGTTTTCATTTCACGAAATCAACAAGTAGTGTGAACGGCTGGAAATCTAATCTGGAACCAGGGCGACAGCAGCATATTGTCTGTTCTGGATCGCCTGATCGCTGAATCTTTACAGCAGACACCATTCAGGCGACGACAGGCACTGGATCGACAGAAGAATTTGCAGTTTACACAAAAATCAGGTTCCTGCACGACGAATAAGCGACTCTGTGATCGTCCCAGGCCAACCAATGGGTTATTTCCGCTTCCCATCTCGAATTCGAGAGCAATTTGGGTGGTTATTGATGCTCTCCGACTGCCAGAAATGCGGCACGGGCCGCCGAACCACAGGAAGAAACAGGAGACGTATTTGTCTTCGATGTTAAAATTCCTGCCGTGGTCGAATCCCCGGGCGACGCAGCGTTTCAACCTCCGTATCTGTCATCGGCAATCAAAAATCGGCAATCAAAATCCGTAGTTGCCCAAGCGAGTCAGCGGCAGACATTAGACAAACGCCAGGGAACGATGGCCCGCAAATAAAAAAACCATTGCCCGAATAAACGTGGCAATGGTTGAATATTTAATCGGTGGTCAGTTGAATCTACTCTTCCGCAGCATCTTCGGTTACCGGAACAATGTCAGTTGTTGGATATCCACGTGTTTCCAAAACCTTGTTGCGTATCTCAATGACCGCGTCAGGATTTTCTTCCAAAAATGCACGTGCTCGGTCGCGTCCCTGGCCCAGTTTGTTCTTGCCATAACTGAACCAACTTCCGCTGCGATCGATAATCTTGTCTTCGACGGCAAGGTCCAGCAAGTCGGCTTCCATACTAATGCCGCAAGTGTTGTACATGTCGAATTCAGCAACACGAAACGGCGGCGCAACTTTGTTCTTCACAATCTTGACCCGCATGCGAATCCCGATTTGTGTCTCACCATCCTTGATTGAAGAAATTCGTCGAACGTCGACTCGAGCAGAACTATAAAACTTCAACGCTCGACCACCGGGTGTAGTTTCCGGGCTACCAAACATCACACCAATTTTCTCGCGAATCTGGTTGATGAAGATCACTGTTGTTTTCGACTTTGCAATGGCACCGGTCAGCTTTCGCATCGCCTGGCTCATCATTCGAGCCTGCAGGCCCACGTGAGTATCACCGATTTCTCCATCCAGTTCTGACTTGGGAACAAGTGCAGCCACTGAGTCGACAACAATAATATCCACCGCGTTAGACTTGATCAGCATCTCTGCAATCTGCAAAGCTTCTTCGCCGTAAGACGGTTGACTCACCAACAGGTCATCCAGGTTGACTCCGATCCGACGCGCCCATGAAGGATCCAGCGCATGTTCTGCGTCGATGAATGCAGCAATTCCGCCAGCCTTTTGTGCGTTTGAAATCGCGTGCAGCGCTAGAGTCGTCTTACCGCTGGATTCCGGTCCGTACACTTCAATAATTCGTCCTCGCGGAAACCCTCGACCGCCCAGCGCCAGGTCCAATGAAAGCGCCCCCGTAGAGATTCCTGGAACGCCAGCCACGTCTGAGGCTGAATTAAGCTTCATGATTGAGCCTTGACCGAACATCTTTTCGATCTGCCCAACCGCATTGTCCAGCATCAGCTTGCCATCGCTGCCAGCCGGAGCCACTGGATTTAACGGAGCCTTACTTCTTGATTTCGCCATTTTCAAAACCCCAATCAATACAAAACACGCTTTGACGCCTGCCACTAATCCGCAGACAATCGTTAATCTGGAAAACTTCTGACGGCCTGCCATCTATGGCAAATCACAAAGGACAGCCAAAATGCGTTGGTAGCCTAACACGTCTGCCGATCCTGTGGAATGCTGCCAATCGACGCAGTCGGCAGAAAAAACGGCAGGCTGGGCGGATGCTTCGCACCGATGCCATTTTCACGGAATTATGTTGCAGAAAGTGCCACTTCAGCGAATTTTTGCAGCCACCGGATATCAGTAATTCCGGAGCAGACCGAGCTTGACCATCGGAAAGCTGCGCCGAGCTGACCAATCGCAACTGGCGGTTTTCTGCTGGCCGTCAGACATCGTGCGTATGTTTTCAGAAATCACACGCCGAACATCGAAGCAAGCGGCAACTTGATTATATGCGCACCCAAACGGCGCGTCGGTACAGTTGACTCCGCGCTTGATAAAACGGGCGTGCATTCCACATGGTGCTTGCACGCAAATTCGATCAGTTATTTTTCTTCCTGAATCCGCTTGGCGATAGATCGCAGGTGGTCCCATGTAAACAGCCCTGAATCGTGAGTATCAGACCAGCGAAACTTCATCGCGTAATTGCCAGTCAAGGAAACATCAACGGCAGCAATCGTCTCGTCAACGCTTTCAGGATCCAGAATCTGGCGGCCCGTAAATTCGTCAACGCATGCAGCGCACCGACACGATCGACGAATCTCGCAGAACGGCAAACGACTTGTTTCGTCTTCGCTCCAGACAAGTTCCAGAATCCGATCATCCTTCAACACGCGAACGTTTTGCGGCGTTTGCATAAGTGACTTTCTGACTACTCGCATTCAGAATCTGAATGTGGCTCCGAAAACGTTTCTTCAAGTATTTTAATAAACTCAGACAGTGAATCAGCAATCACTTCGAACACGACCGCCTGATGGTCAAACTGAATGACGCCTTCTTCCTGACCTTCAACATCCATGCAGTAATAGTCACCGGCTCCAGTTTCGCCAATAATCAGCAACTGATCTGGCCAGAAAAATTCCAGTCCGTCAGGTTCGGTGACGGATTCCTGGCGAGCTTCGATGTTTAGCTCCAGCACGCAATCCGGATCCGCAATAAGTTCCACATCGGCAACCGTGCCTTCGGCATCAGAATCGTCGAGTGCTCTCATCGCAGCGCGAAGCACATCGGGATAGTTGCGCAGCAATTCCAGGTATTCTACCGGCAATGGTGCTCCCACCATTTCGGCTAACTGTTGCAAAGAAGAATCGGACGACATTGAGTAGTGAAGACTGCAGTAAAAGGTTGCGAAACAAACGGACTCTGAATCCAGCATCTTAAAAAGGCGATGCCGAATCGCCCAACAATCCTGTTGTGCCCCAATGTCTGTCCAGGATGCTCAAAACGCGACGGGCTCACAGAGGTTAGTCCATTCCGTAGTGTTTCACCTTATCCCAGTACGAATCAAATTCAAATTTCGGACTGTTATCGCCATCGTGGCATTTGCTGCAAAGACTTTTCTTCGCCTGTTCCTTGCTTACCCGAACGCTTTTCCCTGCGTCAGGCTCGCCCGCGTCAACCATTTCGATGTGCTGACTTCCCGGGCCGTGGCAATTTTCGCACTGACTACCGGCCAATAACTTGTGAAGTTCCTTTTCGCCTTCATTTGTCGCGAATTCTTCATTCAGAAAACCCGACCGAAAACGAGTGTACTCCTGAGGATCCCAACCGGTCACATGACACGCCAGGCATTCCGGGTCAAAGGAACGGTTGATGCCATTCAGTCGATCATGCCCCACTCGTTTGTTCGCAGGATCCAGACTTTCCAGTGCATGAGCATGAGGAGTATTTTCCCAAATTTCCAGAGCCTCCGTATGGCACTCGCCGCACTTGGTTGCCCCAACAAACTTAGATTGAGACGGATGAGGGGCAGAAACACCATCCACCAGCACGATCTGTTCATCCTTTAAGCGATTCTGATACTTCTGCATCAGGTCAACCATGGATTGAGTTTCCGGGAACCCCTGCCGTTCCAAAGTGACCAATTTGTAGCGAAACGAAAGTTCGTCGCCTTCCTTGTAAACACCCAGCACACCAACGTGCCGACCTTTGCGTCCAGGCTCAACAATCAAGGTGTCGCCAACTTTTTGAGGTGCCGCATTTGGATCCGGATCCCCCACGCCTCGCGCGGTAAGAACCACATTAAACTTAGGAAACTGTTTGGCGTACTCAATCGAATCTTCAATGGACGCGTACGATAGCAACACTCGAAGCTGAACTCCCTGCTGATCGAATTCAGACATCGCCGCAGTAATAGCGGCAATCGGATCACTCCATTTCGCATCACCAAGCGGAAAGACTTCTCGGTGCATCCCTTCGCTCAAAACGGAAGTAACGCCGATCTTCAGGCCACCAACATCATTGACAATTAACTTTTGCGGAAACCCTTCGCCTTCCAAAGCTCCATCAAGCAACTGAACATTGGCACATAAGAATCTTAATTTGGTAGATTGATTCATCAGCTGCATCTGCACGTCCAGTAGACGATCGACGCCCAGTCGAAGTTCTTCGATCCCCAGGCCAACTGCCTGGTAACCAGCAATATCAAGAGCATTCAACGATGTCTGCAGCTTGATTCCCGCCTGAGCGCCCGTGCGTCGCGAAAGTCCGCCGATGTCCAGACAGGTAACCGGCCACCCGGCGCTGGTCATCTTGTTAACCAAACTGGCTCGTCGAGACATGCCGCCAGCCTGGTTTTCAGAACAGCCGCAGGGCTCAAAATATCCTGATTGCTCGCCAGTCAATGCAAGAACCGCGGTTGGCTGAGGCCAGTCTTCCCACGGCATCTTCACGACCGGACGCGCCGACAGCTTCGGCGGCATATCAGTGTTATCAGCGGTGGAAGCAGCTGGCGTTGACTCTGCAGTACCTTCAACTGGCTGACCACCATTCGATTCACCAACAGCAGAAGTCACGGGAACTAAAGATTCACCTGTTGAAGGCAAATCCTGATCAGAATCTACGTTTTTCGTCGATTGCAGATAGAAATAGAAGCCGCCCAACCCACATGCGGCAAGGGCAACCAAAAACAAAAGACGGGCCGTTGATTGAGAAAATGACTGATTCATAAAAATTCCATTCCTGAGTCAGCCATCAAGTTAGCGAGACACACCTTGGAGGTGAATACCAAAACGCTCTGCCATTCAGCTGTCTGTCGCTAAAACGTGCTAAATGCGACTTTCAATTGAAGCACCTGTCCGGATGGGTGGTTCAGTTGAAGTTTCAGAGTGCCAGGGTTTGAGCCATCTCGACTGGTCCGAGGCGGAATGCCCGGTGGGACGCTGAGCAACAGTTTATAGCGATCCATTTCGTGCGATGCATGGCTATCAAACTCCAGACTCGCTTTTAGGAATCCAGGCGAGGCTTCGACGTCAGAAATCTGCAGCGGCTCTGTCATCCCTTTCGTCTGCACCATCAGCATCAGCGTCGCATTGCGACCTTTTGCCGCTGAAAACTGCCCCAGCTTAATCCCCGACGAAGAAGCAACCCATAAAGCATCCGGAGAATTCAATACCGTGATTGCCCCATTTTTCTGGGCCGTCACATCAACAATCACAGGACTGTCTTTCAAGCAATCTAAAGTAATCTCCAGTTTTTCCTCGAGTAGTCCGGGAGGCATGTCTGGCAAAACCTTCACATTCACAAAGAAGCCCGCCAACGCATCAACTTCCAGGCGGACCTTGTCAGTTAGCGGTTCAACAGAAGTTTCGATGTACGGCGAATTTGATTTAATTTCAGTGATCTTGAAATCATCAAACACCTTGGAACAAATAATCGCCTTGAATGTTCCCGCTGCAGAGTCAGTCACTGTACCTGCATCCCACAAACCTTCAGGAAGCACCTTGACCGGATCGTCTACCGCACCATGGACAACGAAACGTATTTCAGGCATGTCCGGATCGTCTGTATACACTGGACCGCCATGACTGAATCGTTCATCATTAAACTTGCCTTCCCAGCGAATAAACAATTCAGCAAAGTCGCCGGGCTCCACACTGGTTTTCGAAAGAGTGAATGCGGTGCACTTACACGTGGACTGGCCGGCCTTCAGATTTAAGGTAGCCTCTCCGTCATTCCGAATGGTGAAGGTGTGATCAAGCTGCGTCTTCACTTGCATCCGGCCAAAATCATAATCCACCGATTTGGCAACCGCCTTCGGCCAGGGCCCGACCTCTTTCGCAACAGGGCGTTCATCACCTTCTGCGGTAGCCAGCTTTTCCTTGATCGTTTCAACCGTCTTGTCGGAAATGCCATTCAAAGTTGCCGTAACGCCAACTTGATTCTCAGCGTCTTCAGTTTTTGACGACAGGACGACGCTCACAACAGCCGCGACGGCTAATGCAGCAACTATAAAAAACAGATTCTTCATCTTAATTGCCTTCTACACCACAGGCCAACCATTCCTCAGCTGAAGGATTGGAAAGCCACTCTCACTCACTTTCAACAAGTAACTTCAGTTTAGCAATCGTCGATTCATCAAGATACCGATCAGAATGGCCCCAAACTCGGTTGATTGATTCCAGCCGCAAAGCTGTTTCAGCGGCCTTGCCTGCCTCTTCTGAATTATCCGCAACCTGGTGCAAAACGGCCAACTCTGCAACATAGGCCGCATTCGTTGGATACCCGTTCACGACGTACTGCATATCATCCACAGAACTCCGCAAAATCGCCGGATCACCAATGACCCGGTACGCCTGAAGTGCCGCTCGACTGCGAAAAAGGTAGCCCGCCAGGCTTCTTCGGTCCGCATCAATCAATTCGGCACTTGCTTGAGAAACCTGTTCAAACTCCGATTTCACTCGATTTTCCAGAGAAATATCGGGGTTGGAATTTTGCGCATAGCGATCAGCAGACCTCATCAGTTCATACGTCAAAACCTCCAACTTTTGTTGGCGCGATTGTACGCTCAACGGATCAACCTGAATTGCCAGGTCATAGGCGACCACCGCAGCATTTGTTTCGCCGTTGTGTGAACGAAATTCAGCCACAGCGATGTTGGCCTGACTTCTTAGGACAGGCACCAAACCCCACCAGAAGACAATTGCCGCTCCCACAACCGGAATCACGGACAAAGCCAACCTCGAAGTCCCACGCCCAACAGATCCCGGGCCGACTTCGCCCCCCGAAGCAACGGGCTGCCATTCGATCTCCGAAATGGCAAAAAACAAGCAAAGCAAAAGGCCCACAATCGAAATCTGCAGACCTCCGGCTCCCATCAGATGCACCAACAGGCAAATCGCAGCCGACCGAAACGCGTACACGGGAATATTCATTCGGCCCTGAAGAAGCACGACAGCAAGGCAACCAAAAGTCGGTACAAGCAGCAATAGATCCTGGGACAGAAAGAAGTCGCTCGCACCGAAATCAACAAACGCCCCACCGCTACACCACCGCCATCCCAGATGCAACAACGTTCCAAACCCGATCGCCCCGAGTAAATTCTTCAACGACAGTCCTGTCGCAACGGTCGAGTCTTCAGTTGATGTGTCACCCGCCGCAAATGTTCGCTGCATAAGTCTTAGTGCGATCCAACAGATTGCGACAAACCCAACGATTCCAGCTGCCCCCCACGCATCCAGAAAAATGTTGTGCGGGTCAAGAATCTCTTCGCTGGATTCCGCCACTTTATGACCAACATAAGATTGCCGAAAATTCCCCGGACCAGCCCCCCACACAGGAGATTCGGCAATCACACCTGATGCTCCGATCCAATAGAACATCCGATATTGAAGCGACTTTGGAGCCTCCAGTATCACCTCTTTATCAATGGCTCCGCTGTACATCCCAAACGTGCCGACCACGATGAATCCTGCCACAACCCAAAGCACGCGACGAAACCACGCGGTTGACCCACGGCGATAATGCTGAAAAAAAAGTGTCCCAATTCCGACCACGCAACCAACCCAGGCCGTCCGACTTTTCGTCAGTAGCAAACAGTACCCCACCACAGCCACCAATAAACCGAAGACAACCCAACGAAACCCACCTTCATAAGCCCGTTGTCGAAACATTTCCAGTACGGCCGCACACAGCAGAACTATTACCGGTGCCAGCAAGCCACCCAGAGTATTAGCAAGAGCAAACGTGGCAAACGGTTCTGAACTGGAAAGCAAACGATTCTCAAACAACTCCAAACCCGGGCCATCCAACGGAACCCCCATCTCCTGCATCTGATTCTCCAGAACAGATGCCTCCAACTGACCGGATTCACGAGCTTCAACTAATCGACTTCGTTGTTGCAAATACCAATCGGCCTGACGATTGTACGTCACGTGATGCTGCGCGATTCCCATCACCGACATTCCCACGCCAAGCGTGACGATCAGAATCGTAATGGTTTGATAATCTTTCAACGTGCGAATAATTCGATAAATCAACCAGCAGGAAGTCAGTATCCCCGTCCATTCAAAGGCCAGATTCAACGCTGCTCGCCGATCACCGTGCACCTCAAATACGTGCCAGGTCGACAGCCAGAAACCACACCCCAAAATCACAAACGGTAACACACTGGCCACCCGAAGAATCGCTCGCTGATGCACCGACGTTCCAACAGCTTTTGCAGACTTAAACGCAGCAAAGCTCGCCAGCCCCAGCGATCCAATAACCAAATGCAGTCCATCTCCATTAATCGCACCTTCCGACGGCCACAGAAAGCACGCGGTCAACAAGGCACAGAACAGAAAGACAACTCGGTTCATGAATTCAACGTTTGTGTGGTCAGCGATAGCGAAGAAGACCGTCGTTACGGCTAAGCCGAATGACGCAGAATACCAAGAGCAAAAGACAACTTAGGTAACACTGCTTTTCTCTTCCCGGTCGCGTTCCGTCAAGGACCTTCGACCGACAGTTTCAAGAATCGAAACCAAAGACAGCACACAGCAGATCATCGCAATAATCAACAATGCTCCGGTCCAATCCTGAACCTTATACAGCAACAGTCCGCCCAGTCCGGTCATTAACGTTGCCAGATGAATCGTCAAAACTGCTCTGGCCGGCCGCAGTCCCAACTCAACCAAACGATGCGAAAAGTGACTCTTGTCTCCGTGAAAAGGACTTCTGCCTGCTTTAAGTCGAATTAAAATCACCGTCACAAAATCGTAAAGCGGAATCGCCAACACGCACAGTGGAGCCAGAATCACGTGCCGACTGCCTGAACGTTCATAAAACGTTCCACTAACAGTCAGCGTCGCCAACAGAAAGCCAATCAGATTGCTGCCGCTATCGCCCATAAAGATCGATGCGGGCGGGCGGTTCCAGCAAAGAAATCCGCTTAACGAACCTCCCAGCAACAGCAACACGAACGATACAGACCAGTGCGGATCTTTAACCATCAACAGCAAAATCCCCACAGACATCATCGACGCAATGACGCCAATCCCCGCTGACAGGCCATCCATGTTGTCCAAAAAATTCATCGCGTTGGTAAGAATCAAAATCCACAGCATCGTTATGCCAATTCCGATCCACGGTTGAGCCACAAAAACCGTCGCTTTAACGCCTGCTTGAGTCACCCCGAAAGCAACCAGAAGTTGCAGACCGAGTCGCAGTTTCCAGGACAGCCCCCAACGGTCATCAGCCAGCCCCAGTGCGAACAGCAAAATTGCTCCCACGGCAATGCCCGCCATCTGTATGAACGAATCACGATCCTGCTGCAGGCTGACGCCCAGATTCTGCAACAACGGCACAAGCTGCGAAATCGAGTCAGTCAGAAGCCATGCCGCCAGCGTGGGAACAAGCAATCCCAGAAATACGGCAATTCCGCCCCCCATGGGAGTCGGAGTGACGTGAACCTTGCGGTGCCCCGGTAAATCCACAAGCCCCAACGCAGGAGCCAGCCGGCGAATACAGGGGGTTACCAGCAAAGAAGTCAGAAACGCTGCGAAAAAACTCGCCAGCACAAAACTCAACATGGAATCACTTTCGAGTCCGGAAGAAACCGCAATACCTCAGCTTACGACAAAGCGAGCCGTCGGAATGAACCCAAAAGCCGCTTCATCGTGGAATGGCAGCAGGTCAGTTAACGTTCCGTTTGTAAATTCGGCAACAAAACTGAACATACGTACACATTAATTAGCCGGTTCTGCTCTCCACACTTGCAGGCATTGTAGTTTTTGGCAGAACAAACCACTTGGCGTCCCCAACACCACATAACCACAAACCACTACTCAAAAACAAGTTATGTCGCAAATTGTTATTTCGAAAAGCAATTGGCGCGCTAGTTGCCAATACTTGTTATCAGAACGAGACACACTCATTCAAAACAGAATCAAACTGAGAAGGATAATTCAATGAGAAGTTCCATCACTCCAAAAACGATTCGTCGCCTGGTTGCTGCTGACGGATACATGGAACTGAATATGCCAGACCGAGCAGTCACGGAACTGCGAAAGGTCGACGATGCTGGCCCATTGGAAGGACCACGACAGTTGCTTATGGGGCTCGCACTGAAGCGAGCGGGCGAACTGGAATCCGCCATTCCTCACCTCGAACAGGCTGCTCGAAAAATGCCATCAGCCGCTCGCCGCTTTGCCTGGAGCGAACTTGTCAGCTGCTATCGAAGCGTTGGCAGCCAGGATATGGCAGATCTTGCCGAAACTCTCGGCGGCGATCGCGAGTACGAACTGCGAATCGCATTGCCATATGCTGAACTGACCCTTCGATCAACAGACACCGCTGCAGAAGTCATTTAACATAAAGCATTACGCAGCAACGACTCACAAAGAATCTTCTCCTGAGGGATCCCGTTTCACGACCGGGATCCCTTTTTCTTTGCGCAGAAATTGCCGGTTGCAAAATTGCATTGTCATCTTGGTGCCCCCGGTCGCGATCCCTATTCTACCTGTTTCATGAAACCGAAATAATCCACAGTCGCGGCGCTGTGTGCGTCGATATCACGACAGTGCGTTCCTGGCGGAATCCTGCTCCTGAAATCTCATAGTTGCACGATGCAATTGAGCGTTCGGGCTTTATTCATCCAAAAGCACTCGCCGAACGCCTTGATAAATCACAGGAAATCGTCTGCACTTGCCGTGTAGTTGTTTGATGGATCGAACAATGCAAAAACGAAACCGTTCTTTGGTCATCGCATTACTTCTTTGCACCACCGCAATATTGTCCGGGTGCCGAGGAAAGCAGTATGCTCATGTACTTAGCAAAAACGACGAGGACATGGTCGGAAGCCACGAAGCTGGTGCCGAAACCTGGAGGCCACTGATTGACGAATCCGTCGCCCGCATGCTGGGCCGAGCCTGCACAGACGTGCAAACCGTGTCGTACACCAACGAACACGGAACGCCCGTAAGGAAGGTCTGCTTCGTGGGAGTTGAAAATCACAGCAGCGAAGAAGTTGGCGACTTCAACGAACAAATCTACGAACATATCGATGCACTCATCGGCCAGTCCGACCAGTTTCGTATGATCAGTCGCCGCTATGTGGAAGCCGCAATGGTCGAATGCCGATGCCGCCCCGACGTGCTTGTACTTCCGGAAAAACAACGACAACTGCAGGCAGCTCTGGAACGAATCGATCAACCATTCGACTATCTGCTGTTCGCAAAGATCACATCGGGAACAACTGTCAGCAACAAAGACTATCAACGAGACTACCTGTTGACGCTTGAACTGCTGGATATTCATTCCGGTGAGTCACTGAAAGAACAGGCCGAACTTAGAAAAGGCTATCACAAGTCCAAGCTGGCCGCCTTTCGTCAATATGGCAGATAGCAGGCTACTGCTGTACCACATGCTGTTCTTTGACTGGTCGAGTGCTGTCCAACATAGCAACGCCGACTTTGTGAAATGACGAACGTTGCACAAAATGCACTTTCAGACTTCGAAATCGATTTTCTGCTTAGCACTGCTCATTGTGCTTTCTGGCTGTGCGTCCGCCCACAAACATCACCTTTCTGCAATCGCCATGTTTGATCGCGGCGAAGCATCAGCAGCAGTCACTGAACTGGAAAAGGCCAGCAAGCTTCGCGGCGGTGAAGAAGAAATTATCGTTGTCGATCAAGCCATTGCCAAACTAATGGCTGGCGAAGCTAAATCCTGCGAACAGGAACTGAACAAAGTCCGCAAGCAGATCGACTTCCTTCGCCAAAAAGACGTCCGCGAACAGGCCACGGCTGTTATCTCAGACGACCATGCGGTCGCCTGGAGCGGTCGTGAATTTGAACAAAGAATGATCGACAATCTGCTGGTGCTTACCAGCCTGGTCGGTGACCGACAGGACGCCTTTGCGTATGCAAGTCAGGGGATGGAACACGCCTCTGTTGATCGCCAGCTTATTCAGTCATCATCCGCGAATGCCAGCAACGTCGTTACCGTCGGTCATGTAGCTGCGGCGCAACCACCCGCAGTCGTACCCGATCGATTCAGACCGAATGCACTCACCGCCTATTTGTCTGCGTCCGTTCACTCAGAAATTCCACTGAATGCCAACATCACAGACAAAGCGATCGCAGACGTTCAATACTGGAACTCATTCGCTGGAGACCGCATACGACAGAACAATGCCGGACGCTCTCCCATTATGACGGGTTTTGGAGTCAACTCGAACGCCGGACATGGGGTCGTGCATGTGGTGACACTGGTCGGCCGAGCAACCGATTGGACTGCTGAAACGGCTGCACCAACATCCGCCGCACTGCTTATCGCGGATCAAATTATCAGTGCCGTGGGAGAACACACGCTTCCGCCAACAATCGCCCCCGTCAAAATCGCTCGACCTGTGGACGAACAAAGCATGGACCCGTTTGTTACCTCCGTCACGATCGCGGGACAGGAAGCCAGTCCTCCTGTTTTCAGCGTGCCATTATTGGACATTAACCAGGCAGCCTGGGACTCATACCAGGCTGACCGAGACAAACAGATAGCTCGCGCAGTAGCTCGCCGAATCGTAAAGAAAGCATCAGTCTACGCCGCGAAGGATCACCTTTCCGTCTCAAACGATTCCGGAGTAGATCTATTGATGAACCTTGGTGGAATCGCGTGGGAAGCAATGGAGAAACCCGATACTCGCCACATAAATCTGCTGCCGGAAAGAATCGACGTTCTTCAGGTTGAACTGCCTGATGGCGTGCACACATTAAACCTGAACGCATCGCTGCCAGGTACAGCGCCCCGCAGCGCGACCAGCCAGACGACGGTTTCCGTAGAGAACGGAAAAAACACGTTCATCGTATGCTTCAGAACGGGCGACCGCATTACATCCGTCATCAGCCGTTAAGGCGTCAAGCGGGTTCACAGATGACAACGCCACTCGAAGCAGAGGATCGCACTACGAACGAAACGCGGCGCTAATTGCTGATCGCACCAGTCACAGTAACCAGCAGAGGTTCTGGACGACCAACAATGCGGATCACCAACTCTTCATTAAACGCACCCACACCACCAGAATCGCCACTGAACTCAATTGGCACCAGGTGAAACGGGCGAACTGAATCAGAGATACTAGCGCGGAAGCTGTTGGCCATCGCTTCACATTCGATCGATTCAATCTGAAACGGCGTCTTCCCTTTCAAAGCAACCTGCACGCGAGAAGACTTGCCGGGAGCGATTGTCCCAACTTTTAGAATCGATGGCGACACCGTGATGTCGGGAACAATAATTCCATCAATCATCAGCGGAATAAAGGGGTTGGTCTTATCGTTGGTCACGAGGGTCACAACGTCACGAATCCGCCCCGCTTTGGCAGTCTCGTTCAATGCCATCGTTAGCCGATAATTAATCAATCCGGCAGAACGCTCAGGCTTGCTTAACGAAGCTTTCAGAGCTGGGTTCTCAAACTTCACATCCACGATATCCCAGTCAGGACGTCCGGCGTAGGCAATATCAACGACAGACTGACCTGGTTTGCCAAGCTCAACTTCGCCAAAGCGAATCATGCCCGGATTGAATACCACATCCGTGCGAATGTAAGCCGAAACAGGAATGCTGTGTTCTGCATACCGAGGAGCGTCCATGGTGATCATCAGGTTCGCGTCACGTTTCTGGCGGAACTTTTGAGTGTCTAACATGACTTCCAGAATACACGATTCGCCCGGCTGAAGGTAACGGTGAGAAACGCCGTCCGGCATCTTCCACTGCACACAGGGACAGGACGTTCTGATACCCGAAATGTGGATCGTTTGGGTCAGAACGTTCTTAATCTCAACAAGCTGCTTGGTAGCAGAACCAGTCGCGACAACTCCAAAGTCAATCTTCTTCGTGTCGATGATCTGATCCGACCACGAATCAGCCCATACACTGGAACTGGAAACGCTGCTTAAAACGGCGAATACGGTAGAAACAAAAAATGTCAGGTTTCGCATGACGACTATCCGAACTTGCTGAAAACTGAATTTCCAACGACCAGAATCAAACAAAAGGCCGCAAAATTGTAAAAAGAAGAAGCCCGCCCAGGCCATTCGATTGGACTCTAACGGAATCGTCCGCCAAGGGGCGATTAAGTTCAGAATCGACAAGAGCCTGTGAATACGTTAGGTGGAATGCCCCAAGGTGTCAATCGGCGGTTATTCGCTTTAAAATCGCCCGCAGGCCAAATCCAGCTTTTCTATCCCGATTTAACGGAACCTCCAACTGCACCCCCTTCGTCTGAAGGCACCTTCGCAAATCTCCCCAAACCTTCAGGCAACACCCCATTTTAACAGAGATCTCAGCACGTCTAGTGCTGTTTTCGGACTCAGCTCCGGCTCTTTAACGAGACCAAATAAAAAACCCGCACTGTTAAAGAGCGGGTTTGAACGTTTTTGGGGCAACAACTTGCCGTTGAGACTCAGCTCAAACTATCGCGACAGCTTCACGCTTCGTCGCTTTAACTTTCGAGCTTTTGAACTGGCAGGACGTCGTCCGTGATTGGCCTTACTTAGTTTTCGATTTGTCTTAGCCATTTTAACAACCAGTTTTATGCAAGATTTTGTCAATGAAAGTGTCTTTAACTCATCTTCCGACGGCTCACGCAGCGTCCAAAGACATCGATCCCACTAGAATATCGGTCAAGTGATCTTCAGAAAAGGCCCAAGATCCTCAGAATCCACGATTCTCACACAGTTTCACGATTTTTGCCCATATCCTCCCCTCAAACACGACTTTTCACTCTCTCCCAACATGGCGACGCAACACAAATTCATCTTCTTTGATATCGATGGAACGCTGCTAAGCACGGGTGGAGCAGGGCATAGGGCAATTTCTACCGCCTTGCAGCGGGAATTCAGCATCGAATTTCCGCTGGGAGGCGTCTTAACTGCAGGACGTACTGACCGAGGCATCACAGACGAGATTTTTGAGCGGTTTGGGGTCGAGAATTCGGACCAAAGCCGAGAACGCTTTCGATCTGCTTATCTTTCGGAATTATCAATCGGTCTTGCCAACGACGAAGGATTCCTGCTTCCCGAAGTTGAACCGCTGCTTCGACATCTGGCACAACACCCAAACATCACGCTGTCTTTGATTACCGGCAACTACGAAGAAGGGGCCTGGATTAAACTCAGACAATTCGGCCTCGACAGCTATTTCCAATTTGGTGGATTTGGTGACCACGAAGCAAACCGCGATAATGTCGCAAAAAACGCACTGGCAACTGCATCCAGGAACGTCGGATACGACGTCGCCGGACATCAGGCAATCGTCATCGGCGACACAGACGCAGACATCAGGTGTGCTCGAGCGATCGGTGCTCAAGCCGTTGCCGTCGCCACTGGAACCTACCCGGTACACGAACTGGAACCGCATGCGCCCGATTTGCTATTGGAAAGCTTCTCCGGATTTGAACAAGTCGCCAATATGCTGCTGGCCATGGGCGGATGCTGAACACGGCAGACTGCTCGCATTCAACCGACTGCTTTCCAGCTAACAAAGATCCTGCGGTCAACCGCGATTGCTTATCGATCAGAAATCAACAACAAGGCATTTCAGCCTGAAGACTTATGGAACCTGAAGACAACACAACCAATAACAGCGTTGATAACTTACCGTCCACAGCCCCAAACTCTCGGCGCAGCCTGACATGGATGTTCATCCACCTGGTCGTTTACCTGCCTCTAAGATTCTGGTGCCGAACCAAAATCATTGGTGCCGAAAACCTCGACAACAATCGGGGCGGTGTGCTGCTGGTGAATCACCAAAGCTATCTGGATCCGCTGTTTGTGGCCGTCAGACTATCAAGAGCCGTTTCGTATCTGGCTCGCGACAGCCTGTTCAAGGTGCCATTCATTGGCTGGATTTGCAGAAACACGCACGTGATTCCTATTAGCCGAACCGCCTTTCGAGGCGGAAGTGTTCGAACGGCGCTGGATCGACTTGAACAAGGCTACCTGGTGGGCATCTTTCCTGAAGGTACGCGTTCGTCCGGAGCACCTCAAACGTTCAAGCCCGGATTCATGTCGTTGGTTAGAAGGACTGACGTCCCCGTCTATCCTGTAGCCATTATCGGTGCCGACAAAGCCATGCCGAAAGGTGCATGGTTTGTGCGACCAGCAACAGTAACTGTGATCTATGGCAAACCACTTGATGCCGACGAACTGAAGGTTCTGAACGAATCTGAAGAACGCGAAGCGGCTGAAATGGTACGTCAAAAAGTTGATTCACTTTACGTCGCAAACTCGCCAAGGGCAAAGATCGCATACAGCGATTGACCTATCGCACGACTCATTCAGTGCCAGCCGCACAACCTGTTGTGACGAATCGATTCAGGTTATTAATCAGGTAAAAATCTGAGCCCCCGACCGTTTACAGAACATCGTTCAGACTGCGAATACCAACCTGCTCTCTGTTAAATAGTGGCTCCGCATAAGCTTTACCGATCGTCCACCCCCAGTATCGCGTTCGGTCACGAATGTCGTCGATCACCGTCGGATGTTCCAGACTACGTCCTTCAATCAGCTGACTTCTGTAGGCCTTTACTGCATTCATCTTGGTTTCAATAAACGGCGACACATCCACAACAACGGATGCGGCCGGATGAATTCTTAGATGAATACTGAAAAAGTGCAGCAGCGTCGGCGGCCAGCACGGATCGCCGGCAAGATCTGAACGGCTTAGCTTCGACCAAAATCGAGCATCGTCGCACAAGCTGCTGGCGGCCACGTGATCTGGGTGGGCGTCCTGCCAATAGGGCGCCAGAATGATTCTGGGGCGAGTCGCTCGGAACACTTCTGCCAGCCGACGGCGTGCTTCCAAAGTCGGTTGAAGACTTCTGTTGGGAAGTTCCAGATTCTGTCTCCACGATAAATCCAGAATCTCCGTTGCCGCAGCTGTTTCTTTGCGGCGCAGTTCCGGCGTTCCGTGCGGAGTCGGCTCACCACTGGTAAGTTCCACCACACCCACGCGCAGCCCCTGATGGCGAGATGCGGCAATGATGCCTCCCACGCTGATTTCAGCATCATCCGGATGCGGGGCGACGACCAGAATATCCAATGGTTGCATCAAACTTTTTCCTATGGGCGCAATTGACGAATTATGACACGATTGCGCGCATTGACTCTCTCTTACAATCTCACGCTCACTCGCTGGAATCCTGCCGCGGCAACCTCAAAGGCTGCAGCAGATTCTGCCTGTTTTTGAAACTGCGAGTTTCCAATGAAACGCTGCATTTCAACGCTTATCGTTGCAGTTTTTGCCTTTTCGTCAACCGGGTGCACCATGCTGACCGCCAGTCGGGACGCGATGTCGCAGTCGATGCGAATGTTCAAACCCAATCCGAACGACGGCAACGCACTGTCGGGCGATGAAGTTGACGAATGGGAATTCGTCGGCAAGGAAGGCCGATTTGACCAGGAACGCGAACGCGATCCGGACCGCTGGTGGCAGGATCTGGTGATGTCGCCGGAAGCACGACACATCGAACGCAACCTGGGAATCGACTGATCCTTACGTCCCAACAGCGGAGCGGCACTTGCTGATGAATTGGATGTGTGTCACTCAGCCCAAAAGGCTGAGAGACTTCTGTCCATCCTGTTTTAGAGCCCCGACAAACTTTGAGACAAGACACACGCCGCCCCCAAGCTCGCCTCGGGGGTTTACAACGCCTCTGCGCTAAATCCGTCATATCAATATGAACCTCAGGGTGGATGGCCCGGTTCTATTTTTATTCACTCTGGGGCATCTGTTCATGCCCACAAAGCCAACTGCTCCTGAGGCCTCTAAGGCATTTAACTGGCTGGATTGCGAACCTGAAACTGCAAATCGAGAATTCATCAACGGTTGGCTAACAAGAGCTTTGGGAGGGCCCCATCCTCTGTGGAAATCGCCCACAAGACAGGTGGATGGCCCAGTTTTCACTACGGTAACGGAGAAGACGACGGGACAGATCTGCAACTCACGGCGTATCTATTGCAATTCCGTTGTCCGTTTAACGATGTTCAGGTCGAATATCGAATCGATCGTCAGTGACAGACCGTCGAACCAAAATTGGGGGCCTGGTTCAATTTGTTCTGCCAGCGTAATGTACGACAACGAACGATTTGTCCCGCAAGACAGATGCCAGACGGGCTGGTACACTGGGTGATCACCAAAATCCCGTCGAAGCTACAGTGATGCGAGGCAGCACCGAGCCCCGCACACTGGTGGCTTCCCGACTATTCCCGGTCATACAAATCACATCCGATTTCCCACACAGCCTGACAGAACGAATGGCCGCGAAACCTCACCCGCCTCTTGGCGACGTCTCATGCCGGGCGACGGGCTATGCGATCCAACAACTCCAGCGAATGGGATTACCGACCGCGCATCTCACTCGTGGATTAGAATGGACGCTGGACGAATTACAAAACCAAGCGGCCTCAATTCCGTGGGACGACTACCTCGTCTTCTTTCAAAACAGTAACGGTGATCTGCCCACTGATAAGCTGGTTGAACTGTGTACATCCTATCAGGGATCCGCATATCTCCGGCCGCTTCTGTCTGCTGCGGGACTCTGGTTCCATCCGGCTCGATACTTCGAACGGCTCGCCGCCCCCGAAGTCGGAGCCATTCAGCAACTGTACCGATGCCTGAGAACGCGGTTCACACAGGTCAGCGATCGGGAAGTGCTGGTTGAAGAGGTGCTGGAACCAGGGTTTGCCATGCCGTCGAACCTCTTCTGGGAGGCCCATTCGATCGGGTTCGGGGCGTTGACCACCTATTTTGGGCTGGCACCGTCGATCGTCACCTGGGAACCGATCGAGCGTGGGGCAGCGTTCCGGGTCCGCCACCCTCGCCGTCGCCCCGTTCGCTTCGTCCTGTCGTGGCTCGCATCATGGTTCCGACGCGACACCGCAGAAGACGTCCGCTGCGCGATGTTATTCGGACACGAGCGGAGCCTCCGATTGGAACGCGAAATTGCCGAGCGGAAGGTCGCCGAATCGGCTCTTCGGAAGAGCGAGGAGCGTTTCCGTAGCATCACCGAAGCCGTGCCGGGCGTCGTTTACCAGTATTATCTCGACTCCGATGGCACCGATGGGTTCGCATTCGTCAGCCGCGGGGCGACGGATTTGACAGGGTACACGCCGGACGAGGTGATTGCCCAGCCCGATCGAATTTGGGGGCGGATCACCCCGGACGACATTCTCGGCGTCCAGCAAACGATTCAGGAGTCTGCCCGGAACGGCACTCCCTGGCAGCACACATTCCGATTTCAGACCAAAACCGGCGACACGCGATGGGTTAAAGCTCGGTCGATTCCGGAGCCCATCACCGCCTCCGGCCGGATCATGTGGAACGGAATCCTGAACGACGTGACGGCCGAGAAACAGGCCGACGTACAATTGCACGCCCGCGACGCGCTGTTGCAAAAGCTGTCCGAACAGGTTCCCGGCGTCATCTACCAGTTCCAACAGTGGCCGGACGGTCGAAGTTGCTTCCCATACGCCAGCGAAGGAATCCGTGACATCTACGAGGTCACGCCCGAGGAAGTACGCATATCCACAGAGGCGGTCTTCGGGCAACTGCACGCCGAAGATTTTGATGCGGTCGTGGAAACCATCCGCCGCTCGCTCGAATCGCTGGAACCATGGCGCTGCGAGTACCGGGTTCAGCTGCCGAAGCGCGGTCTTCGGTGGTTGGATGGGCACGCGGTTCCCGAGCGCTTGCCGGACGGCAGTACCATCTGGCATGGTTACATCCGCGACGTGACCGAACGTAAAGTTTCGGAGGAGACACTGCGACTCAAGGACACAGCGATCGCCACCTCGCTCAACGCGATCGCCATTGGCGATGCCGCTGGCCGAATCATCTATGTGAATCACGCATTCGTCCAGTTTTGGGGATACGATCACGACGATGAGATTCTGGGGCGGACTCCACAGGAGTTGTGTGAGAATCCCGAGCAGGCCGAGGCTGCGATTCAGATTCTCCACGCCAGCGGTCGCTGGGTTGGAGAACTGCGGGGACTTCGCCGCGACGGAACAGTTTTTGATGCTCAGGTTTCCGCCAACCTGATCTAGGACCGTCACGGTCGACCGGTGAATCTGATGGCGTCGTTCATCGACATCAGCGATCGGAAACAAGCTGAGCAAGCGCTCCGCGAGAGCGAGGAGCAACTGCGGCTGTCGCTGCGTGCGGCTGGCCAGGGGCTCTACGATCTCGATCTCACCACGGGTGACGCCAAAGTCAGCCCGGAATACGCTACGATGATCGGGCACGACCCGGCGACCTTTGAGGAAAGCAATGCAAAATGGGCCGAGCGTCTTCACCCTGACGACCGAGAGAAAGTCTACAGTACCTTCGATGCCTACGTCCGCGGCGAAGTTTCGGGCTATGATGTGGAGTTCCGCCAGCGCACCAGCACCGGAGGTTGGCTTTGGACTCTGTCTATCGGGAGCATCGTCGCGCACGACGCTGATGGGAAACCGCTGCGCATGCTTGGCACGCACACAGATATCTCCAGACGGAAACTGGCAGAAGAGGCACTTCGCGACAGCGAAGCCCGTTACCGGCGGGCAGAGCGTGGAACCAACGACGGATTGTGGGAATGGGATATTGCCAGCGGCGAGCACTATTTCTCCATCCGTTGGCTGGAACTGCTTGGTTACCTGCCTGACGAATTGCCGAATCGCCTCGAAACTTTCACCGAACGCGTCCACCCCAATGACTTTTCGGCCGCGTGGGAAGCAGCCGAGCGGCACCTTCAGAGCCGACAGCCCTATGACATGGAACTCCGGCTCCGTCACAAGAGGGGGGACTACCTCTGGGTGCGGTCGCGTGGCCAGGCCGAATGGGACGCTGCAGGTAAGCCGGTCCGCATGACCGGCTCAATCACGGATATCACCGAACGCCGACGAACAGAGCAGGCTCTGAGGGAAAGTGAATACCGCCTGGGTCAGGCGATCCGGGTCGCGCAGATTGGCATTTTCGATCACGACCACCGCACCGACGAGATTTACTGGTCCCGCGAGCAACAGATCATCAACGGATGGTGTGAAGAAAACCAACGCGTAGCGCTGGCGGACTACATCAATTTGGTCCATCCGGGTGATCGAGAACGCATCGCGGAGGCGGTTCGCCTGGCGCACGATCCGAAAGGTGACGGCCTGTTCGACATTGAGCACCGAATTATTCGCCCCGATGGCTCGCTCCGGTGGCTGGACACGCGGTCGCAGACATACTTCGAGGGCGAAGGCACCGCTCGTCAACCCATACGAACCGTCGGGGCCGTTCTCGATGTCACAGAGCGCAAACAGGCCGAGGATGCAGTTGGCCGGGCACGAGATGAAGCTGAACGGGCTCTTGCCGACCTGAGCGTCGCATCCGCGCGGGCCGAGCAGTTCTATCGCCTTTGCGAAGCCGCGGGCCAGGACATCGGGATCTCGCGCCTGGACGGGACCCTCACATACATGAACCCGGCTTTCCGCACGCTCCTCGAATTTCCCGATGGCGACGATGTCACCCGGCGCGCGTTCTGGGAACTCGTCCCCTCGGAGAACCACCAGTTTCTGGCCGAGAGCGTTTTGACGCAAACCCGGGAAACCGGCACCTGGTCAGGGGAGTTCGACCTGTTGACACTGACAGGGAAGCGGGTGCCGATCATCAACACCGTGGTCCTGCTCCGCGATCCCGACGGCACGGTTTTTGGCTATTCAAACATCGCCACGGATATTACCGAACAGAAGCGGTCCGAGCAGGCTCTGCGGGAGAGCGAGGAGCGGTTCCGGGCGTACATCGAGTATGCCCCGACCGGGCTCGTCGTACTGGATGAGAACGGCCGCTACGTCGACGTCAACCCGGCCTCGTGCCGCATCTCCGGGTACGACCGGGAGGAGCTGCTCCGGATGGGCGTCGGCGACCTGACCACCCCCGAGGCGAAGGCCGAGTCCCGGCCCTCGTTCGACCGCATCAAGCAGGACGGTGCGATCGAGGTCGACTGGTTGCTCAGGCAGAAGTCGGGTGAGTTGCGTCAGATCTCGATCGCGGCGGTCCGCCTCACCGGCAACCGGTCCATGGGATTCATCACCGACATCACCGAGCGAAAGCGGGCCGAACAGGCGCTGCGGGAGAGCGAGCTGCGGTACCGCACGCTGATCGAAACCAGCAGCGACGCGATCTTCCTGATGGACCTCACGGGCCGCATCCGGGCTGCGAACCCGGCCGCGGTCAAGATGCACGGGTACTCGAAGGAAGAACTTTTTTCCATGCGAATGCAGGAACTCGATGTGCCCGACGACGCCGCCAATCTGCCGGACCGCATGCGTCGGCTTCGGGCCGGCGAATCGCTCACGTTCGAGGTGGCCCACCGCCGCAAAGACGGAACGACCTTTCCCCTGGAAGTCATTGCGTCTGCCGTCGAGATCGGTGGCGAATGGCTCGTGATGGGGTTCAATCGCGATATTACCGAACGGAAGCGGGCTGAGGACGCGATCCGTGAGAGCGAAGCTCGCCTCCGCATTGCGCTGTCGGCAGCCACTGCCGTCGCGTTCGTTTGGGACGCAGCGACCGGCTCTGTCAGCCGGTACTTCAGCACCGAACCTGCCCTGCCGATGAACCTGCATGCCCCTGAGTCGGTGGCCGCAGTGCGGGCAAGGGTGCACCCGGACGATCGAGAGCAGTTCGATGCCGGAATCGCAGCGTGTCTGGCCGATGGTTCGGATTACCGAAATCTGTACCGGGTGGTCCGCCCTGACGGCACAACGCGGTGGCTTGAGGAGTGGGGAACCCTTGAAAGCGATCCGGCGGGCCTGCCCGTGTGTCTAACCGGAATCTCAATCGATGTCACCGAAAGAAAAGCTGCTGAACAAGCTCTCGTCGAGGAGAAAAGCCTTCTCCAGGCTATGTTTGGAAGCTTACCGGGCATCGCCTTCGCGTTCGACCAGAGCGGCCGATACGTCCGGTGGAACCACAACTACGACACTCTGCTCGGCTGGTCAGACGAAGAGATGACACATCACACTGCCCTCGATACGATCGTGCCGCGGGATCGCGAGCGGATTGCGGCGGTCATCCGTGACGTGTTTGTATTGGGTGAAAACTCCACGGAATTGCATGCCCTTCGAAAAGACGGCGGCGAGCTCCCGCTGTTTTGCACCGGGGTGCGAGTCTCACTCGGCGGAGAACCATGCGTCGTGGGGTTCGGAATCGATATTTCTGACCGGCTTGAAGCCGAGGCCGCACTCCGGGCCAGCGAAGAGCGACTGCGGATCTTCATCGAAAACGCCCCGGTCGGCGTTGCGATGTTCGACCGCGATATGAAATACATCTCACACAGCCGCCGGTGGCTGACCGACTACGGTCTCGGCGACCAAAATCTGATCGGCCGCTCTCACTACGAGGTATTCCCGGAAGTCACAGACCAATGGAAGGAGATTCACCAACGGTGCCTGACCGGGGCATCGGAACGGTGCGAACAGGACCGGTTCGAACGCGCGGACGGCACGGTCGATTACCTCCGCTGGGAGATCCAGCCCTGGACGAACGTGACCGGGACGGTTGGCGGGCTGGTCTTCCTGACCGAGATGATCACTGACCGGGTGCGTGCCGAAGAACAAATCAGGCTGTCACTTCGAGAAAAAGAGGCGATGCTCAAGGAAATTCATCACAGGGTGAAGAATAACCTGCAGGTGATCTCCAGTCTGCTGAGTCTGCAGGCCGCGCAGCTTACTACACATCCGGCTGCCGCAGACGTTCTTGCCGAAAGCCAAAACCGGGTGCGGGCGATGGCGCTGGTTCACGAAACGCTCTATCGGTCCGATGACCTTGCCCGTGTGGATCTGTCCCGTTACATTGGCGAATTGTGCGGGTTTCTGTTCCGGTCCTTCGGGGTGGACTCAGCCCGAGTCAGCCTGGTAATTGATGTGGAGTCGGTTACCGTTTCGCTCGAAAAGACGATCCCTTGCGGCCTCTTGATGAACGAGATCGTCTCTAACTCACTCAAGTACGCCTTCCCCGGCACCCGGTCGGGAACAGTCAGCATACGAGCCCGCATGCAGCCCGATGGGCGCCTGAGTCTAACCCTTGCCGATGACGGAGTCGGGCTCCCGGCTGACCTGGTCATCGACAGCACCCCAACTCTTGGACTACAACTGGTCAATATTCTTGCTGATCAACTCGGTGGTCAGCTTACCCTCAACCGGTTCGGGGGAACGCGGTTCGATTTATCTTTCGCTCCTTAACCTCAGGTACGTTATGGTCACCAGCCGGATTCTCGTTGTCGAAGACGAGCGGATTGTCGCAAAGGACCTCGAGCTTAGGCTTCAGGCACTTGGCTACGAGGTTGTTGGCCTGGTCGCCACTGGCCTGGACGCGGTGCGTCTGGCCGACGAACTGCGTCCCGACCTGGTCATGATGGACATTCAGCTGCAGGGCGAGATGGACGGCATCGAGGCGGCTGGCCGGATCCGCAGGGATTACTTCATCCCTGTCGTATACCTGACCGCCCACTCGGACGAAGAGCCCCTGAAGCGGGCACAGGTGACCGAACCGTTTGGCTATCTCCTGAAGCCATTTCAGGAGCGGGAACTGCGGACCGTGATCGAGATGGGGCTGTACAAGCACCGGGCGGAGCGTGACCTCCGAGCCAGTGAACGCCGGTACGCGACCACCCTGGCGAGCATCGGCGATGGAGTGATTGCAACCGACCGTCACGCGAACGTCACATTCCTCAACCCGGTTGCCGAACAACTTACCGGTTGGCCGGCATCCGAAGCCGTGAGATCACCACTGGCTGACGTCTTTCGCATCTGCAACGAATCGACCCGTGCGCCAGTCGAGAACCCGGTGGAACGAGTACTGCGCGAGGGTGTTGTTGTAGGACTGGCAAACCATACTGTGCTAATCGCGCGCCACGGCGGAGAGGTGCCGATTGACGACTGCGCCGCCCCAATCGTAGACGACCGCGGCGAGGGCGTTGGTGCGGTTTTGGTGTTTCGGGATTTGAGCGAGCACCGGCGGCAGGAGGCGGAACAGGATCGACTGCGTCAGAAGCTCCAGGAAACGTCAAAGATCAACGCGATCGGACGCCTCGCCGGAGGTGTTGCGCACGACTTCAACAACCTGCTGACGATCATCAACGGATATGCGAACTTGCTGCTCTCCGGCCTGACCACAAAGGATCCACTATGGGAATCAGTGGTCACGATCCAGGACGCCGGCGAGCGGGCTGCCAGGCTCACGCGGCAGCTACTCGCATTCAGCAGGCGATCGATGATCGAGCCGAAGGCACTGGACCTGAATGCAATCGTCGCTGAGACCACAGAGATGCTTCGTCGGCTGCTCGGAGATAACATCGAAATCGCACTCGTCCTCGCCCCTGTTAAGGACACGATCACCGCTGACCAGGGGCAACTCGAACAGGTCTTGATCAACCTCGCGGTCAACGCTCGCGATGCAATGCCCGGGGGCGGGCGGTTGACCATCGAAACCCACTATCTCCAGCTTCGGGAAGAGGATCTCGCTAACTACCCTGACTTAAAGGCAGGACGGTTCATCCAGTTGGCAGTCAGCGACACCGGCTGCGGGATGACCGACGAGGTTCAGGCCCGCCTCTTCGAACCCTTCTTTACAACCAAAGGAGTAGGAGTTGGCACCGGACTGGGACTCGCGGTCGTGCATGGGATCGTCAACCAGGCGGGCGGGCACGTGAGCGCCTCAAGCAAAACTGGGGTGGGAACGACATTCAAACTGTTGTTCCCGTCAACCACCGCTGCCGTCTCGACCCAGAGTAAGGAGACTCAGTTGCCGATCGGCGGGACAGAGACCATCCTCCTGGTCGAGGACGAGGAGCTGGTTAAGAGGATTGCCACGATCGCGATTGAACGCCATGAGTATCGCGTCCTGAGTGCATCTAACGCTGCCGCAGCGCTTCTTATTGCGGACGAACATAAGGGACCAATCCACCTGCTTGTTTCCGACGTCGTGATGCCGGACATGGGGGGCCGGGAATTGGCAGATGCAATTCTCTCACGGCGACCAGACATCCGAGTGCTGTTTATGAGCGGCTATTCCGAAGAGGCTGTTTTCCAGCACGGTAAGGTTACCAACTCGCATGCATTCATTCAAAAACCGTTTTCACCATTGGAGTTGGTGCGAAAGATTCGAAGCGTTCTGGGCAGAGTGCCATAGTACGCCCTCGACGAATTGTCTTCGCTCAGGCGGAAAACGTGTGACCGGAAAACGTGCGAAAACGTGGGGCGGAAAACGTGGGCCATCCAGGGCAACTTGTTGTTTGAAGATAGGCTGACTTTAACGATACCGGTTTTCGACGTAAGTCGTTGCAAGCCAGCGAAACTATCCTGAAATCGATGTCGTCAAAGTTTCACCAGTGTGAAACAACAAGAAACCCTGGTGGGCCATCCACCCGCCTTGTGCCTGGGATCGAGGCAAGAGACCGCTTATACTTGACGGAGATTGCCTTCGCCGCTTTATTCCCTGAGAGACAGATATGCGAATACTCACCGGTTCCATTGCGCTATCAGCATTGATTGTTACCAATAGCGTTTCAATATCCGCTGCCGATACGATCCGGACTCCTCAAGACCACGCGACCATCCAGGCGGCGATCGACGCGGCTTCTGCGGGGGACACGGTTCTTGTCTCCGCGGGAACTTACAAAGAACGAATTGTTCTGACCGATGGCGTTGTTCTGAAAAGCGCAGGTGATGACGCGAAAGGCGAACGGGGACTTCGGCGTGCTGAGGCGACGATCATTGATGGTGGCGGCGATGGAGGCAAGGGCGGGGGCGTGACGATGGCGGCGGGCTCAACGATCGACGGATTTACCATAACGAATGTCGGCCGCTACGACGACGATAAATGGAACAAGCACCAGGCGACGCATGGCAACGATCAGGACCACGCACTGATCGGTGCACCTGGAGATCCGGGGATCGATGCCACGGGCGTGAACTGCACGATAAGAAACAACATTGTGCATCACATCGGATACAGCGGCATCGGCATCAGGGGTGTTGACGGCAAGCCGTGTTCGCCTCACGTGCATCACAACGTGTGTTACCGCAACATGGGCGGTGGCATTGCGTCGATGAGGAAATCAACGGCGATTATCGAACAGAACATCTGCTTTGAAAACTTCTATGCAGGCATCGGCCACGAAGACGCCAGCCCATCGGTCTTTAATAATGTCTGCTACGAGAACATTCGCGCGGGCATCGGCATCAGCGAAGGCGCGTGTCCAATAGTTCGCGGCAATCAATGCTACAAGAACCGCCGCGCAGGCATTGGCACTCGCACCGAAGCGACCACAAAGCCGATCATTGAAGACAACGATTGCTATGAAAACGACATGGCGGGCATCGGCACCGACGAAGGCGCCGCGCCGTTGATTCGCGGCAACCGTTGCTTCAGGAACAAACTTGCCGGCATCGGTGCTCGCCATCATTCGACGCCTACGATCATTGGCAACGAGTGTTATGAAAACGGAAAAGCGGGCATTGGTCTGGAAGCTGACACCGATTCGGTTGTGATCGACAATCATAGTCATCACAACAAGGCATCGGGAATCGGATTTGAAACTGGCAACACGGGTCGTTCGCTGGTGATGAATAACCGCGTGATCGATAACGCGTTGGTGGCGATCGGAATCCACCCCGGTTGGACGGTCCGCGTCATGGGCAACGAGCTGTCACGCGAAGAAGGCATGCCTCCAATCGTGATGGTGTTTCAGGGATCCAGCGCAACGTTCACGGACAACGTGATCCGAGGCGGCGGAGTCGCTGGAATTCGAGTCATGGGCACGGTCCGCGCCGAGAACAACGAATTCGCTGGCACATCGATGCGCCGCACTGGCCCGCCGAACTTTGCGATCTGGGCGCTGCCGGGTTCCGACATTTCGATGACGGGCAACAAGATTCACGGATGGAGAAGCGGACTGCAAGCCAGCGAGGCGACTGTTCTGGCGACAAACAACACTGTCAGCAACTTCGGTGGGGTCGCGATTGTCGTTCAGAACCCCACCACTCCGGCGAACATTTACAACAATGTTGCGATCTCAAAAAAACCAAACGACAAGGTCGCGTCCTTAACGGGCAATGAAGGTCTCGTCGAAAACAATCGGCTCATTAACCAACCGGCAATTAGCCAGGATTGAAGCAAGTTGCGAATTGATGTGTCCCCAAAACAACATGCACCGAACCGGTGGATAAGTTGGCGGATGCTCAGACACCGGTTGCGCATTGCGTGACTTAGTATGTGCAGGCATCGTTTCATTGCGGGCAGGACTAAGAAGTTGCGGCGGAGTACCAGGCCTTGTGTCCGCTTCGCAAAGGCAAAGATGGCAATTCTGCGGAGCCCACCGAGTTCGGAATCAATGCCATCAAAAACCTCAAGCAACAACTTGATATCTTGATATCGGGCTTGGCGACCAGCTGCAACTGCTGGACTGTGCGGGTCGCCAGGTTCGCAGCGGCATGCGAGGATCGCCCCCAAACAACTCGCACCGATTTTGCGGAGGGTGAACTTTTCGCCGTCGTTCTGGGTGGACTATCCGAGGTAGTGTCACAAATTCAGTCACACAATCACCACCTACACCAAATCCACAGAACCGCGAACAAGCAGTGAATCAAGGATCAAGTCGCTAACATCGCGAAGCAGGCTGTAACTCCCCGTTTAGTTGGAATGACATATCCGCCTATATGTTCCAGATTTTTCCTCAGACGGTGGATGACCCCGATTTCAAGCCCGATTCAATCGAAATTGACTATATCGCTGAACTCAGAGTCTGAATTTTGGTGGCCAGTGCCGACCTGGAAAGCCGTGCGAAAATTAAACGTGAACGACTTGAATGCCCCAAACAACCGGGTTGATTCGTCCAATTATTGCCCATGACGGAAAATATTTTCGGCATTCGCTGCCGCTCGCCGCCTGTAGTGGCAGAAAGCTCTAGACACGATTTGCCGAATTGAGCTAGTCTCCGCAAATCCTGCTGAAGAATGATCATTTGCGGCAGGAATTCCCGTCTTTCTCGTCTCGGCACTCACCCAACCTGCAACAGAAGTTCAAGCGTCTTCTACGTTTGGCAGCCTGGTGCAGTTCTGGTTCCCCCAACCAGACATGGCGTCCATCTTCTAAGGAAGCCTAAAATTATGTGCAAACTTAACACACTGCTTCGGCCAGCTAAATTTGCTGCCCTTTGTGGAACAATTCTGGTTTCGGGCTGCATGGGGCCAGGAACGTACTACGGCAACCAATACGGTCAGCCGATGTATTCCCCCCCACAGACCATCGGAAACGGCATGGCTCCAGGAACTCTGTACATTCCGGAAAGCAATGCACCGCCATACGCTCCTTCCGGTTCGACCGGAACCTATGAGAGTGATCCGCCGAACAGCCAGGACGACTTCAACCTTCCAAACCGTGAGCCGTTCTACCAGTCTGAAGATTCCGGCGGCGTTCCGGTTCCGCCGGATCGCAATCTGAACCAATTCAATAGCGAATTAGGCCCAAGCGCCCAATATAAGGCACCATTCGCTGGCGAGTCGGACATCCAACTTGTGTCCGCCACCAGCAGTGCCAGCGAATACGGGTTCGACACCAAGGACTATCGCTGGCTGCGAGGCGTGCTGAACTATGATTCTCGTTCCGGCGGCTGGTTGATTACTTACAGCTTGGCGGCAAGAGATGAGTTTGGCGGCACTTTGCCAATCGACGTGACTCAACAACAAATCAATGGTCTTGCTGAAGGGGACACTGTCGATTTACGTGGCTACGTAGACGAAACAGTACGAAATCAACAGGGGCGACCTGTCTACCGAGTTGAGTTCATCGAACGAATCGACATCTGATAGCAATTTGACTATCGTTGTGGACGGTTGTGGCTCGCGGGAATCAGCATACAAAGTCAGATTCGCATTTTCCCCAGCCACGAATCACCGATGTTCACCGTAAATCGGCAACCAGGACGCAGGATTCGTTTTCGTCAGATAAGTTGCCCACGAACCAGCAAAAATCATGCTGACGACTTTCATCATATTCAGGTTGACGCAACAACTTCTGTTGGCCAGCGACAGCTCGTCAGTACCGTCATCAATCAAACTATGGTTCGTGTTGTCGTGCCTGTTTCTTCCCATCATTTGGGGAGTAATCGTTCACCAGGTCTTCAAGCGACTGCGGGGAAATCATCGTCCGGATAAAAGACAGAACAACTCTGTCACTGACTTTGAAATCTGACCTTTCGGTCCCAACAAGGGCTTCGCCCTTGCCCCTCTGGCGTGGATGGCGTGAAAACGTGGGACGTCCGAGCCGCCGAGCCGCTCCGAGAATGAACCGTAAACTGTGCTTGCATCTTTTTGAGTCTGACCCAAATACGTAGCACGCCGCACAAGACATACCGACCAACGAAAAGAGCCTGCAAAACGTTTGTCTTGCAGGCTCTAATAATTTCCGACCTGGTAATCGATACTACTGAATCTTGATCGCGTACAAACGAGACCGGTCAGACACATACATGTGACCGTTCGCAATTGTCGGTGTGCTGTAGATCGACGAATTGAAAGTTTTGGTTTCCAATTCTTCAAGCACTGGACCAGCCTTCAAGACAACCATTTCGCCATCTTCGTCACCCATCAGGATTCTTCCATCAACAACAACAGGAGATCCCCAGACAGCTGCGAACGTGTCGAACACCCATTTCTTTTCACCGGTTTTCAGATCAATGCAGTGAAGGAAACCGCTTAAGTCTGGAGCGTAAACCAAGCCATCAGACACAGCCACTGTTGAAATCGTTCGGCGAAACAGCAGACCGTTCTTTTCGCCTGTGATTGATCCATCCGCATCAACTCCACCAACGTGCCAGATCTGACCGCTGTTGGAATTGTCCGCGTAGGCTCCATCGTCACCAGCAATCTGAGGACTGACGTCGCCCTTCTTTGTGGCGTCAATTCGGTAAAGATGTCCGGCACCTTCACCGTGTTCCGGGTCCTGTCCAACGGCCAGGATAACGCTGTTATCAACAAAAACTGGTGTCGAAATAATTGCATTTCGAGTTCCGCGACCGCCCAATTCCCATGTGGAATCTTTTGGATTCAGGTCAAACCACCAAACCAGTTCACCAGTTGCAGCGTCGTATGAATACAGCACTCCGTCGCCACCTGGCATGAAGACCTGCATCTTGCCGTCAACTTCACCCAGTGCTGGCGAACCCCATTGTCCATGAAGAATATTGTTGAACGGAGCAGGGGCTTTGGAATCCAACGCTGGTGAATTGTCTTCCCAAACCAGCTCTCCAGTGTTCTTGTTCACTGCAATAAAACACGGAGCGCGAGGGGAGGGAACTTCCAGATGTGCTTCATCAACACCATTGGATGTCAGCAGAAAGATCAGATCGCCGTGAATCACGGGTGAACTGGTCGCAAGGTTGTGAGGGAACACGCCCAGATCTTCAATCATATCCAGCGACCAGATGATATCTGCATCAAGTTCTTCTGAATCGGTTTCGTCTTTGTAGGGGCCATCGTTCTCACCATCGTGAAAGCCTTCGATATCAATGCACATCAATTCGCAACGATTGGTGGCAAGATACAGGCGGCCATTTTCAACGCATGGAGTTGAACAGATCCCCTGTTCCGGCCAGTCGTTTACTCGGCCTTGAGGCAGCTTCTCACGAGTCAGCTGCCACAGAAACTTCCCATCGGCTTCATTGAAGCAGACCAGGCAACCGCGGTCACCTTTATGAGCTTCTCTGTATTCACCACCGTTGTTAGTTCCAACAAACACTTTGCCTTCTGCAACAATCGGATTTCCATACGTTTGCGATCCCAGAGTTGCCGTCCACGCAATATTCTTGCCTTCCGCTGCGTCTTCCGCAGCTTCAAACGACAAATCAACACCGGTTGCCGCGCTCACCATGTTACGATCAGGGCTGCCGCCCCACATGGTCCAGTCGCCGGTCTTCCCGGGCTCAGTTGCAGCAGCGGCAGGCACTGGAAGCGTCACTGAGGCAGGAGCAGCAGCGGCAGGCTCAGCCACTGGAGCGGGTGTCTTTACCGGGGCAGGCGTTTCCGGAATTGTAATCGCTTCGGGAACAACGGCAGGTGCAACAGCCACGCTTTCGACAGCCTCCATGCCTTTGGGAGCAGCCGACGGATCTCCGATTGAAGGAGCCACTTCGTTGCTTTCACCAGGCGAAGGAATGGCGATGACAGCTTCCTGTTCGATTGCCACCGGCGCACCACCGCCGGTGCCGCTTCCAGACTCTGGCGCACTACTGGTTTCATTGGAGCTATTTGACGCTGATGGATCGCCGCAGCCTGCTGCCACTGCAACCATCATGGCCAAACATAATACGCTAAACTCTTTAAACTTCATCTTGATATTCCTTGTGTATGTTTCTGATTTCAAACCAAAGCTCGACTACTCAGTGACGGTAACATTGTCGAAGTAGCCATCAGCCAGGGTGTAAATGTAAAGTCCAGGAGAGCCCTCCAGGTTTGGATGAGGATCGACAGCTTCGATCGTCCATGCATCCGGTTCTGCATCGCCACGCTTCCAGACTTTGCCAAAGACGTGCGCGCCATCGTCCTGAATTTTCACCGTCGCTTTGATGGTGTACCAGGTATCGGGCTTGGCGTTAAATTTCACTTCCTGAGCCATTCGCTGATGCGGTGCCCAGCTTTGAACTCCAACTTTACTGGTATTGCCTTTTAGAATGACTGAGTACCGCTGAACAATAACACCCATGTTGGGCATCTTACGTTTTTGCTCAGTCAGATAGACGTCCGACTGAACGGTGTAGCCCTTCATTTCAGAAGTTCCGAGCCAGAATTCTGTGCTCGGCTTACCTTTTCCGGGCGAACGTTTCATAGCCGTTGTGCCGTCGATTTCAGTCGCCATCAACTTCAGAAAAGCGTTGTTCCATGTGGGTGGAACCTGCTTCGGCTGATAACCTTCAAAGTCCCATTTCCATGGCAGCGGCGGGAAGTTTCTAACGCGAGCAAACGTCGTGGCATCACCGTGCTTGACGATAATTTCGTTACCTTGTTCTGGAGCGTCAGCAGCAATTGTCAGCTTGTTGCCTTCCAGAGTTGCTCCCTTCCAGCCATCGGCAAGCGACAATTCCGCATCGACTTCGCCAAGCAGCTGGCCCAGCTTGTTATAACCCAGAACTCGATATTCAACTTCGCCGCCGCCCTGAACGCGTGTTTCGAATGGACTAACACGAATCGTGACAACTTCCTTTCCGCCATCGCCTTCCACCATCGGTGGAATTTCAACATCAGCCGTCTTTCCTGCATTTTCGTTACCAATGCAAATCGTGCGGTCGCGAGTAACGAAGAATACTCGACCATCTGCAATTGCCGGAGTACCGTAGATTTCGTCAAGGCCTTTGCCATCTGGAGACTTTAATTGGACTCGAGAAAGTGATTCACAACCTTCGCGGCTGGGCTTAACGATGTGAATATTGCCATTCACTTCCATCGCGTAAATTTTGCCATCGGCCCAAATTGGTGAGCCTTTGCCGACTGTCCCCAAAGAAAATTCCCAAAGCTCTTCACCCGTTTTGCTGTCAAACGCGTGCAGCTTGCCAGTGTCTGCAATGACGTACAATATTCCGTCTTTCACCACCAAAGCGGTATAGCCAGCCTTGATCCCGTCTTTGCGCCAAACGCTGTTTGTTTTAGTGATGTTTCCCTTACCACGAGCATCAATGCACTCAACGCGACCAAATTCCAGAGTGTCGATGTTGTCTTCGCCATGAGAAATGTAGACATAGTTACCATCGACAGCCGCCGTTGCGTTCAAGCCTCGCTTTGACATATCAAATGACCAAACAGGCTCGCCTGTGCGAGCGTTAATCGCATGCAGACCACCATCCGCACCACCGCCAATCAGCAGACGCTGACCATCGATAACGGCAATGACGGGATTGGAATAGTTCGTATCGTCAGGAGCTCCACCAACGGGAGCTGTCCACTGCAGAACACCCGTCTTCTTGTCAAACGCGTAGTAGGTCATCAATGGCGGTGGAGACTTTGTGCGCCCCCAGTTAAGCCCAAAGAATCCAACAATCACGTGGTCTTCGTCGATAATCGGAGCCTGAGTTCGACCACCATAGCCAGAGATCTTGCCGTACTCTTCAAACAAAGATTTTTCCCACAGCACCTTGCCGTCAGCGTCATAGCATCGGAACAAACCGCTTACGGAATGCATGTAAACGTTGCCGGTTTCCGGATCACCAACCATAGACGCCCAGCCAACGCGCGGCCCGGGAATGTCGGTCTGGAAGACGTTGAATTTGTCGGTCCAGATTTCCTTGCCGGTCGCTGCGTCGCGGCAAACGACCTGTTCCTGAGCATGAATCAGCTCCGGGCTGCCAGCGCTGACATCGTGGTTCGTACGGCACTGCAGATAAATCCGACCGTTCATGATGATTGGTGCCGCTCGGCCACCAATGGGAGATTCCCACAGGACATTTTTGCCTGTTTCGTAATCCCAGGTTTCAACAAGCCCTTGTTCTCGACTGATCCCGTTGTGTTCCGGGCCGCGCCAAGTTGGCCAATCGGCTGCAAGTAGAGCATCGCTGCTGGCAAAGATTCCAACCAACAACAAACATAAGTATCGCATTTTTCTTGTATCCTGGCTTGTCGATAAAATTTTGACGCTGAGCGTGAGATCGTTAGCACTGGGGGGACGGGCTTGCGGGCAGGCGAAGCTGGCCATCTTCACGGCACTCGCCCAATTCGGCGAATCACTTCGTAATAGAAAGTGTATTCGAGCCCACAACGAATTCAATCAACTGCCGGACTCCGTAGCGCCAGAACTGAATGGAAGCCGAATTTTCCGGTAAATCGGTCAGTTCACGGAGTGATTTCGGAAGAATTTTCGCTAAGTGCTTCGGCAACACTGGCGTTCGAAAGTGATTGAATTTTCCAGCCATCGTCCGCTCTGGAAACAACCAAACGCGCCGACATTGCCAGCGTTCGCTGATGAGAATGCCCCCAATGCTGCACGTCTCCCGTCACAATCCACGTACAATCGGCGGTCACCAACGATTCGGTCGACAACGCTGGCAGCGGCTGACACGTCTGCAGAACAACGTCGCTGATGTTCAGCAAAGGGTCGTCCTGAGCAGACAAAGTCCCAACGACATTCAGATAGACGTCTTCCGCAAATTCGTCGTGCAACGCGAAACTCAGTTCAGAAAGAACGGCCTGTTCGTCAATTTCAAGAAACGAAAGATACGCGGATTTCAAAAGATTCTGCGTCGTGGCCTGCAAATGAACAGCATTCACCGCCACCGTTTCTGCAAACGCGACTTTCCAGACCACAACCGCAGCGAACAGCCACACAGTAAACAGCACGACGGGCCTACGAAAACCTGAACTAGCAACAGCCAGAAAAACGACAAAGATTGACGCACAGCAGGAGAACAAAACAGAAACCAATCGTACGCGAGGTGACCACACAAACGCCTGCGACGTAAGTTTCAGTTGCGACTCAGCAGATTCTTTCGACTTAGCGTTACGCGACGACACCAATGGATTCAAGGATGGTGCCCAATGTAACTCCAACGCAGACTTGTCGTCGCCCACGTGCTGCGGCAACGCAACAAGTTCTGCGACACTTCCCTGAGCCGTCACAACCTGAACGGTTGCCTCGCTGAATTGCCCCGGCGACCGCAGCCAATTCAACTGAACGCCCTTCAAGCTTCTGCCACGGGGATATAACAATCGAACGGAAACCTGAGTCCCAAACAGTGGCAATTCTTCATAACTGGCGGGGCTTTCTGTGGCCGCTGCCTCGGCCAACATCGCCGATGTCAGAAACTCAACGTTAACGCTGGCTGCAGCCAACGCTCGCCCATCGATACGCATCTGCGTATGCTGCTGAAACCAATCCTGTAGTTGTTGCTCCAACTGCAAAACCTGTGATCCATCAATGGAAACAACGGTACTGTCACTTAAACGACTGAACTTATCCACATCCGGCCACGCCGAATTCAGCAGCAACAACGGAGCCGTAAACTCATGCGTGATATGAGCCGGACCAATCTGAATCGTTGATGTCGCGCCATTTGCGTTGTCAACGTTTGATGTCGATTTGCCATCAGACGCGGATGGCAACACAACGGTATATGGCACCGATGGAGGAATCACGGCATCAATTCGACGCCCGTTGCTTTTCAGTTGCAGATGTAACCTTAATTCGCCGGGTGACTGCAGAGTTTCGTGAGTAAAATCGTGTACAAACACCAATGAATTCAGGTCCGTTGCGGGTGACACAGCAACGTAAGTCAGGTCCCATGTCAGCTTCAACGATGCGTCACGAAGTAAGTCGACACGGACGCCGTCGTCCGTCCATTCTGCTGATTTTTTAACAGTGCCAACCAATGGACGACCCTGATCATCAAAAATCTGCAACTGCTTCAGCAGCAACTCTGAATGCTTCTGCACAGCAGCCGCCACTTCTACGGATGAGATTGATTCAAGTCCAGGCGAGTCAAGACCACCTGTCAGATATCCCTGATGCAGCAGCACGTCATCAAGAAACACGTTCAGACGAACGTTGACTTGATCAGAAACCTTCACCCACGCATCGGTGTGCGACACTGGATGAGCGTCTGCAGAAGCCAGTTGCACAACAAAGACAGCAATCCACTTTAATATCGCACGTGTAGACAGTCGCCAGCTTCGAAGTCCATTGAACAACCTTGTCAGTCTTGCGCGTTCACTGCAACTCATTAAACTTCTGACTACAAGGATTGTGTTCACGTTAGGTGAGGTTTTCCAAACGACAACGAAACAATGCGTAGCAGCCGTTCAAATGACCTCAAACACAGCTTCGACGATCACCTGGAAGGCCCCAAAAAAACCAACCAGGCGAATGCTGTGCGTCGAAAAGCGGTCATGCAAATTACCAAATGACCGAATGCGAATAGACTAGCTGCATGACGTTTCAGTTTCCAACGGCCGGCAGGCAAGTTGTTTTCGGCGCATAGAAAAAGGCGACATCCCTGCCGCCTGTTTTCCAAACCTGCAAGTCGCCATCTCTAAAATGGCGACTGCATGGTCAACCGCAATGGCATTAAGCCTTTGGGGCTGGTGCTGCTGGCGGAGCTGGAGCGTCGACTGCTGGAGCCGCTGCAGCTGGAGGTGCTGGAGCGTCGACAGGCTCTGGTGCTGGAGCTGGAGTTGGAGCTGGAGCTGCAGAAGTTTCAACAGTTCCTGAAGAAACCGGACATCCGCCAGCGCCACAACCTGAAGCAGAACCGCATGAGCTGCAACCTGAAGATGTGCCACAGCTTGAGCATGAGCTAACTGGTGCTGAGCATGTTGGCTGGCAGCAACATACCTTAACTCGCTTGCAACGCTTGACTCGACAACGACCTGCTTCTGCAGCTGGAGCCATCGTGATTACTGCAGCGATGGCAAGTAGAAAGAACTGACGCATTAATTTTACCCTTAGTTGTTCCACTGAACGAAAAACGAGCCTCGCGGCAAACAAATGCCAGCAAAACCCTTGCGAAGTCGCTACGTAGGACCCGCAATCTGCCTAGAACTGATCAACCTACCCACCGCGACCCGAATATGTCAATTATATTATCTATATTGCCGCTATTCTCATTCCCCGGTCCGGCTCACCAAATCGTCAGGAATTCTCTGGACAAGTCCTTCCGTATCAACGCAGGCAATCACAGATTCGGCTTCACACAGCAATTCTTCACCACGCTTCAGCTGATACTGATGAATCAGTTTTGCAGGCGTTTGTTTCGCAATTTCGGTGGTCAAAGTTAAAACATCGTCGTATTTTGCCGGGCGTTTGAATTTCACGTTGATGCTGGCCACCACAAAAAACAGCCCCAGTTCTTCCATCCGGCGGTAGCTTCCTCCCTGAGCTCGAAACAGCTCCGTACGACCGATTTCAAAATAGACCAGAAAATTGGAATGATGTAACAGTCCCATCGCGTCAGTCTCTGAGTAACGAACGCGAATTTCTGTGGTGTGTCGTGTAATCGATTCAGACAAAGGAAAGGGCTTTCCGCGGCGATGAAAAATGATGAAACAAACGTCTTCGTTTATGGGTCGCTAAAACGTGGTTACGCGCTGCATTCGTTGCTGGCTGGCCAGAAGTTTCTGGGAACGGCCAACACAAAACCGATCTACAAACTTTATGACTGCGGCCACTACCCAGGCCTTATCGCAGCCAGTCTCGACGGAATTTCCGTAACGGGCGAGGTCTACTGCGTGGATAATACCTGCCTGCAGCGACTGCACGATGCCGAAGGAGTTGACGAAGGACTTTACAGCTACGGAATTATTGATTTGCTGCCACCATTCAGCAACCTTCCGTGTCACGCTTACTTCTATCTTCTGCCAACCGACAAACTCAAAAACTGCGGCAGCGAATGGCCAGCCACCGCTTAGCACGCATGAAACTTTCAGCTGAGAACTGTCTTCACCGCGAAAAGCCCGCCCCAAAGCAGATCGTGTTTAACGCAAACCACACCTCCTTGTGTCTCAAGCTTTCGGCCTGAACCATCGTTCCAGAAATCGAATGCCTCACTGAAACACGGCACGTATCAGCAGGAACAAGCCCAAAATCTGCAGTTCGCTCTCTTCTGCAAGCCCGGTTTTCAAAAAATCAGCACGACTGTGTGAAATATTCGCCGCCAATCAAAAAATGATGCCAGCTGTGCCCGTGCTGAGTTTTCTTCGCTGTAATCACGAAAGTCTGTTGAACATGATTCGGCGGTTATCGCAAGCTTACTTGCCGCATTTTCGGCGGTTACCGGAAAGCTGGCAACTGGCTTCGGCAACCCATGCCGATCTCAGAGCCCCCCTCTGCCAATCGCAAAAAAAAGTGCTCGATAGTGCTTTTCATCGTATTGACCGCGTTGGTTGAGTCAGGTTATCACCCCCCCAACTCACATCAATTCGACGGGTCCGTGGCGATTCGTCTGCGGGATGATGTGAACGGTCAAAGAGGTGAGTTGCCAACTTGACCATTACGGTCAATTACTTACACATAAAACTGTCGTTCGCCCCCGGACGACATCCAACAGTCTGCAGAATCGGGACGATTCTGCCGTGCCTGTCTTCAAGGAGGATGTCCAAGTGCATAAGGCCATCGGATTCATTGCTTGCATCGCGGTGATGGCCGCGTCGCTGTACCTTTTTAGCGGCGGCGACCCATCTCGCGTTCTGTCCGCCCAAACCGAATCGAACAACGTCGACAGCTACGGCTCAGTCGCTCGTCGATTCATGAACGACGCTCGGCATCTTGCCAAGCAAGGAAACACAAAGCAGGCTCGGCGACTGGCCGAGACGGCTGCCTCGCTGTCTGCCACCTGGCAACCAGGTGAACAGACGCCTCAACAGTTTCTGGCGGAGCTGGACGGCAAACCTGCCGCAAACAGCGACAACCCGTTCAGTCTTGCTGAAGAGGCTGGCTGGCCAGCTTTGACAGCTGCGGCTGACAACAACAGCGAACCTAATCCGTTCTTCACGGACGATGCCGTTAAAGGCGACGCAGTAGAAAGTAATCCGCTGCCCGCCAACGCCAGCATTGACATGATTAACAAGCACAAAGCTCAGAAGCTGATGCAGGAAGCTCATGCAGCGTTGGCAGACAACGACGTCGCACTGGCAAGAACTCGTGCCATGCAGGCACGGAGCTTCAAGGTCACCTGGGGACTTTGGGACGAACGACCAGAACACCTGCTAACGGAAATTGACCGCATCGACGGCACAATGACGTTTATGGCCGACGGTTCGCAGCCTTCCAAGGCTCACCCAGCAAGCCCGGAACAAAACAAGCAACTGGCAGACGCACTTGTGCAACAAGCCAGAGCTGCTATGAACGCTGGCAAACTTCAGCACGCCAGCGAACTTGCTGACGAAGCTGCCGGTCTGCACGCATCTTTTGATCTGTTCGAAGACACGCCCGAAACTGTGAAACGCGACCTTGCACAACTGACAAAGTCCGGAGCAGCTCCTGCTTCAGCGTTTGATCAGCAGGCCGTTACTCAGCGATCTGGTTCAGGTGTTGAAGCTCAGGCAAAGACACTGCTTCACGATGCTCGAACGGCATTCGCTGATGGCCAGATGGTTCGCGCCAAAGAACTTGCCGTTGAAGCACAGCAGCTTAACGTTGCCTACTCACTGCTTGAAGATCGTCCGGAACTTGTTCTGGCTGATATCGATCAGGCCATGGGTGAAGAAAGTCGCAACAACCCATTCGATTCAGCAAGCTTTGCTCAAAATGGCCCGGTTGATGTGAAACGCGACCTTGCACAACTGACAAAGTCCGGAGCAGCTCCTGCTTCAGCGTTTGATCAGCAGGCCGTTACTCAGCGATCTGGTTCAGGTGTTGAAGCTCAGGCAAAGACACTGCTTCACGATGCTCGAACGGCATTCGCTGATGGCCAGATGGTTCGCGCCAAAGAACTTGCCGTTGAAGCACAGCAGCTTAACGTTGCCTACTCACTGCTTGAAGATCGTCCGGAACTTGTTCTGGCTGATATCGATCAGGCCATGGGTGAAGAAAGTCGCAACAACCCATTCGATTCAGCAAGCTTTGCTCAAAATGGCCCGGTTGACATGACTCCCAAGTCTGCCGGCAATGCAAACCCGTTTGCCAACGGCGGCGTCGTCAACCTTGGCAACGCCCCCGTCAACAAGACAGACGGCATTGCACTAACATCAAATGCTCAGGAAGCGGATTCGTTTGACGGTCCAGCACTTCCTTCTCCAATGGCTCAACCAGATCCATTGAAGACGGCCGCTAATGAACTGGACGTTCGCTTTATGCGTCTTCGCAACGAAGTTCTTAATTCAGTTTATCGATCGGAGAAACTGAAGGAACAGAACAGCGAAGAAGCCATGGAGATTCTGGAACGAACCATGGCATCCATCGAAGATGCAAAGCTTCCGGAAGAATCGTCGCGAGTTCTGACTGCTCATATTGAACGTGCTCAGAAAAGCATTCAGTCCTATATGGACGCACGAGCTCCGATGATTGCCAACGAAAAACGCAATCGCAACGTTCAGGAACAGATCCAGACGGAACTGAATAATCAGATTCGCATTGAACAGGAATTTGCCGACCTGACAAATCAGTTCAACGACCTGACGCGTCAACGACGGTATGCAGAAGCGGAATTGATCGCCAAAAAGGCCAAAGACCTGAATCCCAACCTGCCTCAGGCTGTGATTATGGTTGAAAAGTCAAAGCTGCAGCGACAGATTGCCTTGATTGAAGAAATCAAAGAAAAGAAAGCAGACTATGCTTTGGACGCTTTGAACAAAGTTGACCTGGCAATGGGGGCTCCCACTGAAGACTACAACATGATGGACGCCCAGTCATGGACAACATTAACAGACCGACGTTCGAAGTACAAAAACGCATCATCGCGAACTCGCACAGAAAGCGAACGCAAGATTGAGCAGAGTCTGGGTGAGACCATTTCTTTGCACTTCCACGACGTACCACTCACAGACATCGTCCGACATATCGCGACAACTCACGGGATCAACATCGCACTTGATCAGCGAGCCATCGAAACTGAAGGACTCACGACAGACCAGGCGGTCAGCATTGATGTTGACGGTATTACTCTGCGAAGTGCTCTGAACCTGCTGCTGGATCAGGCAGGCGGATTGGTGTACGACATTGAAAACGAAGTTCTGAAAATCACCAACCGACTGGAACAGGAAACCAGATTCGAAGTTGAAGTTTACGGTGTCGCTGACCTTGTGGTACCACTGGGACTTAGCAAGCCAGCGGGTCCATATGACAATTCTATCGTCAACGGCGGTGGAGCATACGCCAACGGAAACGGTCTGTTCCAAATGCAGGACGACCTGTCTGTGGGCATCGGTGCCAATGGATCACCTGCACGAAGTGGTCGCCGCAAAGCGGCTGACGATGAAGTTGACTTCAGTGGACTGATCGACCTGATCACAACAACCATTGAACCAGGCACCTGGGACATTGATGGTGGTGCAGGCCGAATGGACGGCAACGAAAACACGTTAAGCCTTGTTATTCGTCAGACTCCAGCGGTTCACGAACAGATCGTGGAATTGCTGGGACAGCTGCGAAAGCTTCAGGACCTTCAGGTCACAGTTGAAGTTCGCTTCATCAGCGTGACTGACAGATTCTTCGAACGAATCGGTGTCGACTTCGACTTCAACGTCCAGGACAACCTGGGAGATCCAACCGGTGTTCCTGCCTTTGGTTCTCGCCAACTGACCTTCCCAGGCGGTGGCGGTGCAGGCGGCGGCGGTGGCGGCGGACAGGGCGGAGACCTTGCCGGTAGCACCAACGGCGGTGGCCAGGGTGGTCAAGGTGGTCAGCAAAACCAACAAGGTGGTGGTGGACTATTCGACCCGGTTAACCGAGTCAATTCTCCTCGCGACGACTTCAACGGTCAGGTTGTTGGTCTCGCCAGCCCGGATTCGTTCACGCAGGATTACGACATCTCATTCCGTCAAGGTTCGTTTGAACTTGGAGTACCAGACTTTGGTAACTTCAATCCCGACGCTGGTATTCAGGTTGGTATGGCCATCTTAAGCGACATTGAAGCCTTCTTCTTCATTCAAGCCGCTCAAGGTGATGAACGAGCAAACATCCTGTTCGCTCCGAAGGTTACACTGTTCAACGGTCAGCCAGCAACAATTTCAGACAATACAACTCGACCATTCGTTATTGGATTGATCCCGGTTGTTGGTACTGGTGCCGTTGGCTTCCAGCCAATCATCCAGCCTATCTCTGACGGGATTTCTCTGACAGTTGTCGCTGTCATTTCAGCGGACCGACGCTTCGTAAGGCTTTCTCTGGCACCACAGTTCAACAACGTTGTTGACGTGTTCACATTCTCCTTCGCCAGCGGCGGAGCGGGTGGTGGAGCAATCGGCGGCGGACAGGGCGGTGGCGGTCAAGGTGGCTTTGGCGGCGGTGGCGGCGGCTTTGGTGGCGGCGGCGGCGGCTTCGGCGGCGGCGGTGGTCAGGGCGGCTTTGGTGGCGGCTTCGGCGGCATCGGTGGCCAGGGTGGCTTCGGCGGCGGTGGCGGCGGACAGGGTGGAGGCATCGGCGGCGGCGGACAGCAGGGCCAACAAGGCCAGGCTGGCGGCGGTGGCGGTACTCTTACCGTTCAGCAGCCTGTTCAGGAACAGATTTCTGTTTCGACGACTGTTAGTGTGCCTGATGGAGGAACCGTGCTTCTGGGAGGCATCAAGCGTCTTCGAGAAGGACGAAACATGGCCGGCGTACCGATTCTGAACAAGATTCCATACGTCAGTCGACTGTTCAAGAACAGTGGGGTTGGTCGTGAAACCGAAAGCGTGATGCTGATGGTAACACCACGAATCATCATCCACGAAGAGGAGGAAGAGTTGATCCTTGGGACATCGGGTCTGTAGTTGCTGGCGACGTCAGACTGGCATTGCGGGTCCATGCTGACATAGTCTCGTCCGGTTCAGGTGCGGTCTGACCGGGCGAGTACAACGCCATACTTTAGAGTCGTTCCTTGCTGTATCTCTGGTTTTCCAAAGATGACAGTGATGGGGTCCGGTCGTCACGAAATGCGGGTTTCGTGACGACCTTTTTTTATGCGCGCCGCGCAGTTCAGCTCGACATCAAGCAACGACATTGAATTATCCAACTAATCAGGCAGCGTTCGCTTCAGTATCAAAAATGCGCCGTTCGTTGTGTCGGGAAGCAATTCCCAGGCGTCGCCGCCACGAAGCTCGGGAACATCTGCAGGCGACCGAACTTCGCTGTACTTGTGTCTGGTATCAATAACTATGTAATCAGTGTCTGGCGGAACACCCGGCTCATAGTTATTCACAGCTCGCAGATAGTTGCTGTAGTCGTACGACCGCTCACAATGAGTCAACCGAGTGTGAATAAAATCCGTCGATGCCACGCGGGCATTCTCAGGCACGACTTTCAGCACTTCAGAAACCATCGCCACACGTTCAACCTGAGCTGGGTTATCAGGCAAATACAGCGTTCGATAACCAAACGGTGAATCCTGCGACCAAAATGTCACGCCACACGGCATCATCGATGAAGTCATGGAAGTCGTCACACAGCAGCACAGCACCAAGAATGCCTGCTGAGCAGCTGATCCTGAATCCCCCAGACGCGCCCAGCTTAACAGCCTTCCCAATAATCGAAGGCCAAAGTATCCAGGGCCAGCCTGTGTGCCTGAACCTGCGGCAAGACTGGATGTTGCAGCCCAAAACACCACCACCAGCAACGGAGCATGAAAGTGATGGTAGGGCACAGGAGGCAAATCGGTTGGTGAACCGAACTGCAACAACGACAGCATGCCAAAAGTTCCCGCTCCGGCACACAAAATCAGCGGGCGACGTGCCGGTAGAAAAGCCAGCGGCGCCATAAACACGAAAACGTATAACAAACTTCGAACGCTGATTGCCTGAGCGACCACTTTGCCAGGTTGAGACAGAAATGTTTTCACCAGATCGCCTGGCGTGTTTCCCAAATCACCAAAGTAGCGGCTGTAGTGGACAACTGCGCCGTCGCGAAATGCCGGAATCACAAACAAAACGACAACCACCAGATACAAAACCGTACCAAGCGACATTGTAAACAGAGCCCGGAAGTCCCGCCTGTTGTGTACTCTGGATGAATCATGTCGCCACGCATTAATCGCCAGCACGGCAAGCAACGGTGCAGCAATCAGTGCAATGTCCTCCTTGGCAGACAACGCCAATATCAGGCAGACAAACGCCCATCCAAATCTACGACGTTCTGCAAGCTCAATCAACCAGAACAGACAGGGCAGCCCCAGCGCGATCGGTCGAAACGTCTTTTGATCAATCGCAATATCCAGGAAGTGCATTGGAAAATAAAACAGCCAGGCAATCCCCATTAGTGCTGCTGCTCTGTTGCTTTGAGTGTAACGTCTGGTCATCAAATAGATGGGAATCGAACAACTGGCCAACGCGATTGACTCAGCCAATTCCAGCAATAAATGGGACGGCCACAACATATGCAACGGCAGCAACAGAAGGTGAATCACCTGAATATGCTCGCCAAGAAACAGCCCCTGATCCAGATAGCTGCGAAACCCCTTGCCGTGCCAGACATTCCACAAATGTTCTTCGTACATGGCAGAATCGCCATGGGGAATAAACAGCTGACAATACATCGCCCAATTCATCCAGAAGGAAACACCAATCCAGACAAGCATCGCCAACAGCAGAGTTCCCACCGGCCGCCAGGATTGCACGCTTTGCGGCAAATCAGGCGAACTCGACACCAGGATCTGACGCCACCAAATCCAAACAAAAAACGCCAGCGATAACGGCAACCACAAGGGTGCAATTCCAACGGTAAAAGTCACGATAGGTTGAGACAGCAAACCGCCGAACAGCCACATTAACCACCAGATGGTTCCAACTGCAAATACCAGAATCGTTTGACGAAGCCCCGCAACCAACGCCTGTTGTTTGCCGACTGAATCGCCGCCGCGAGCACCAAATCGCACTGCAGTCACCAAAATGCAGACCAGCAGGATTAGCCTTCCAAACACAGAGCCCCAGCCAAGATCGGTGATCACCTGGCCAATTGCATTTCTGGTGGTGACTCCCCCCAACCATCCCACCAGCACCGAACTGACGTCTCGCGGAAAAACGCCGCCACTGATTTCAGGAACCGTCAAACACGTACAAACAGCCGCCGTCATCCCAATCGCCGATGAAGCAAACAGAATGCACGTGAGCAACAGCGACGTTTTCCGAGTCGAATCTGGCGACATGAATTCCTATTCAAACGCAATGAAGATGAACGCGAACGATTTCATACGTCAACAAGCCACCAGCCGTTTGCGCAGACACCCTAAACTAACAGCATTTCTAAGTCTGGCATTGACCAAATCCGCAGGTCTTTAGACCTTACGCTCCAACCAGTTCAGCCATTTTCCGTCGGAAAACTACCCCATCTCCGGGCAAAACGCCACTCAGGCAACTTTTCCGCGTTTGCAGACTTACTGCGGGCCAAACCCGTTCTTTTCACTCGCATTCTTTGTTAATTCCGTCGTTCACGATGACCTTCCAAACTTCCACACGGCTGCTATGCATCTGGACGCTGATGATTGCGCTGTGTGGTTGCACGACCGTTCAGTTTGTGGAGCTGCGTCAGAAACCCAAAAACCCAATCACTCAGCGGCTTACAAGAACAGCATTCGGACAGGGACCGTCTGTTCGAACCCAGAATTTCCTGAAGCAAACCGGCTACTCCGGCGGCGACGACTTTGTTCGAATGATTCAGCACTGCCGATCAAAAATGGCTACCGAGCATCGTCAGGAAACACTGCACGCGATTTCGGAAATCAGCTATCTGGCAGCTGAAGCTTCCAAAGACAACGACCGCGCATTGGCAATGGAACTATGCTTCGACGCAACCCATTACAGCTGGATGTATCTGACCACTCCTACAAACGATGGAACTCTGGTCAACCCCAACGAATCGTCGCACCGCCACGCAACCGACATCTACAACACCAGTCTGCAGGAACTATTGCGGCTGACTCGTGATTCAGGCGACTATTTGCTTGGCAAATCGATTCGCCTGCCAATCAGTCACCGCACATTGTCGATGGAAATCCCTCATCCAACACAATGGCTTACAACGGACCAACTGGGGCAGTTTGAATTTGTCGCAGACTACGAACTCAAGAATCTTCGTAACCGCCATACCAAACCCGGAATGGGCGTACCGATTATGGTTCGTCGACGAAAAACCAACGACCCATTGGAAGCCTACTACGAAGACGGCTTAAGCTTTCCAGTGACTGTAGTAGCAAGATTCGGGCCACCCACTGACAACGTCACCGCGACGATGGAACTGTACGACCCACGTAACTCAGACGGCTTCAGCGTCAGCGACACATTCCTGCCGCTGGAATCCGACATCAGCATACCACTGGCCTGGTTTCTAACCGACCCCAAGAAATCACTGCTCGACACCTTCGCCTTCTTCCGAACCGATAAAGCTCAGGAACTTGAGGGCCTGTACATGGTGCAGCCCTTTGATCCGAACAGAATCCCCGTCCTGATGGTGCATGGAATCTGGTCCAGCCCCGTCACATGGATGGAGATGTTCAACGATCTTCAAAGCGATCCGGAAGTCAGATCAAAGTACCAATTCTGGTTCTATATGTACCCAACCGGACAGCCGCTCACGTTTGCAGCGGCCGGACTTAGAGAACGCCTCAAAGAACTGCGCCTCCGCTGCGATCCGCACGGCCAGAACGAAAAGCTTGATCAAATGGTTGTTGTCGGGCACAGCATGGGCGGCCTGATGTCATACCTGATGACTGTCGACAGCGAAGATCGTCTGTGGAACGCCATGAGCACCATTCCGGTCGAACAGATTCAGGGAGACGAAAAAATTCGTTCTGAAATCCAGCGAGTCTTCTTTTTTGAATCGGATCGATCGATCGACAGAATCGTAACGATCGCCAGCCCATTCAACGGAAGTGGATATGCCAACGTGTTCACTCGGTGGCTGGGAGGATCGTTGGTCAGTCTTCCGAACACGACGTCGGAACTAAGCCAGCTGATATTTCGGCAGAATCACAAAAGCAGATGGGATCGCCTGTTTGCTCCCAAAACCAGCCTGGATTCTCTGAACAAAGATTCTGCCATCCTGAAAATTGTCGGCGAAACCAGCACGCCGCCAGACGTGAAGCACCACAATATCGTGGGCTTCAAAAATAACGAGTCCATCAAGAACGGTACGGATGGAGTCGTCAAACTTCGCAGCGCTCATCGAGAACACGTGAATTCTGAAATTACAGTCAAAGCACCTCACAGCGAAGTGCATCGTCACCCAGCATCCATCGCCGAAGTTCGCCGAGTGTTGTTGGAACACCTTCAGGAAGTTAAGGAACGCTCATACCCCGTTAGGCAAATTGACCACGAAACTTCGTCCAGCCAACAGCAAACAACACAGCTTGTGCCCTAACAGGGGCTTCGCCCTTGACCGGGTGGCGTGGCACGCGGAAAGACGTGGAAAACTTTGATCGCCGAGCCGCGACGTTGTCGCTACGAAGAAATGAACGCCAACGGGGTTGAAACGCTGCTATCCGGCACACAGCCATCATCGATCGGGAGCTGCCGTGGATCGGTACATGCCGTTCACCGAATCATCCATCAGCCCCACGTGATTCCACGGACCGATCGCAGCACGCAACCACTCCTCAAACCCGCTGATCGCACGCTCGTCGCGATCCAGGTCAATCACTCGCTGCAAACGCTGGCGCGCTTCCGCCAACATGCTCCGAAAGCGTGAATCAGACGCACGCAGGAAAGAAGTCGGCTCATTACCAACAGGTGACTGTTCTGCCGATGTCACTGCTGCAAAGTACAGCATGCACCAATCGCTCCACAAACGAAAGCCTGGTAAAGCCGCGTAGCAACCTTCCACCATCTCATCGACAAGTCGAATTTCACTCAGCAGATCGTCCGAATAGCGTCGCAAACTTTCCGTTCGTGGTTTCGCGGCTTCGTTCAGCAAAATCGCCGCCAGACGTTGAACACAGGACATCGTGTGAGCAATCCCGGTGCTGTGCAAAGGATCAACAAAACCCGCTGCATTGGCCAGCGCGGCCCAGTTATTTCCTGCCGCCCGCTCGCAAATTCTTTGCAAGCGTCCAGTCTGCTGAAGTCCGGATTGCGGGCGAACAACAGACGCGTTTGTGAACTGACTGGCAACAAACGCATATGGTTTCAAACGATCGTCCCAAACAGCTTGCAGCGATTTTTCAGACTGCCGTATCGCCGTGCAACTGTCGCCGTTCACCAGAATTCCCGCACTCACCGTGTCATCGTCGAATCGAAGTTGCCACATCCAGCCATCTTCAAGCACATGATGAACGGCCGCCGCATCGCAGTTGAACGGGTGTGGTTGTAAGTCAACACCGCGTTCAGCCAACGTGGCGGCCACCGTTGGCACGCCGTCAAAATGAGCAAACAACGCCGTAGAGTTCGTTTTCAATGCGTCCGAGTTTTCCGCAACTCCCAAATGCCGCAATACTTCGCCAGCACCTCCCGTAGCGTCGACAATAAATTCACTGACAAATGCAAACTCACGCCCTTCCGCCGAGCCTTCAACACACCAACCTTCGTTGAATCCACTTAGAAAATAGTCTGCCCCCTGAACAATCGACGCGCCTTGTTTTGCAGCGTACTCGCACAGGAACAAATCGACGTCACTGCGCAGCCAATGTGTATCAGATTTCATTGCCGAGTTGCTGGCAGCAACCAACAACTGATCACGCGGCACAAACGCAGCACCAGCTCGATGTCCGAAATAGCTGAACCCGGTTTTCACACCGCAGCGTAATTGTGAATAGCACCGCTTCCAGCTTCCATATTGGGTCAGCGGCAGCAGTTCCTGAAGGCCGTACCTCGTCGCAATCTGCTTAAGTATCGCATCGGCCAACGGAGTGGATGATTCTCCAATCGCAAATCGAGGATGAACGCCTCGATCCACCACAGCCACGCGTTTTCCGTTTTTCGCCAGCACAGCCGATAGCAGACTGCCGCCAAACCCAGCACCTAAAACGAGGACGTCAACGTGCAACCGAGTCATGCGAAAAACCAAACCTACAAACAGTGAGTGCAACAAACTTCAGGAAGCAAGGCCTGCTTCAGGTTCTGCTGATGTAACCGTTGAATTCTTTCGTCGACACAATTCAGACAATTGGCAAACTGCTTTGCATCCCATAAGTCAGCAAAGACTCGCCCACGATTCCAGGACAACGTTTCGTCCAACACACATTCCAACGAAGTCAAAGTTGGCGGACTAAACAATTCATCAACCTGCAGCTGTTCCATGATACCGTTCCCAGCGCGAACAGGAATAACGGCACAACACTGTACACCACAGTTAAAAGCAAACCGGACCGATTCAATCGCCCGCTCAACCCCTTCGATCTCAGACGTCCCCGGAGGACGCAGCAGTACAAATGCTCGAACCCGAATATCATTTGCACACAGAAATTCGCAGGCTCTTGCGAAATCATCAGTTGTCATCTGTTTGTTCAGCAGCGACAACGTCGGCTCATGCGAGGTCTCCAGCCCCATCGCGATTTCCAGCTGAGTCCCACACATCTGCTGAAACTCAACGCACGCAGAACCGCACAGCTTCGGATGATTTTCAACAATGACCGTTCGAAAACCGGCAACCAACTGCGCGATCGATTGAAATTCATCACGAGGAATCGCTTGAGCGTCAAAAAAATTGCCGCTGTTGTAAAGCTTGATGTGCTGAGCAACCGGCAACTGATCTAACGCAAAACGGATCTGTTCAGAAATCGCTCCAACGGGAACCTTTTCGTCGGTTGTATTCTTCCACAAGTCGCACATCAGGCAACGAAACGGGCATTCACGATTGGAAAGAAAGACGGTCGCCACGTCCTCCACAACTCTGTCTGCACTCCACTCTGGTTCCACCAACATGTGATAAGGACGAAACGGATCGACCAGGTTCTTTGCACCGCGAGCTGCCAGTATTGCAGCGTCTGTAATTCGCTCGCCAAACATTGACCACAACCCGCCTGAGTCTACTCAGAAAGAATCCTGAAATAACTTCCGTAGGACCGGTTCCTGCCGACCGACACCGCGAACAGTGTCCGTCAGGAACCGCCCCCGCTTTAAACGCGCTCCGGGAAGTTCATTCGACACAGTTCCTAAGTACCGACATGAAAGAACCGGCAATCCAACGACATTGGTCGTATTGCCGCAACAGTATTGGCATTGAATCAAGGTATCACGAGTAATAGCTAAGTTTACGCGCCGCGCCCTCAGCTGAAGTCTTCCTGAGGACAACGGACCGGTCCGGCGAAATCACTTCCCGCGTTTTGCCTGGTGCCACGCCACTAGGTCCAGGGCCATGCCGTTGCTAAGGAAAGACCGTTCGAAACACGTCACGGTAAGTTTGCTCATCAGAAGGAAACAACTCATCAAAAGTGCCATCCACCGTTGCACCACGTTGAAATCGGCGTTTCTCGAAGACAGGCATCGTCATACCAGTAATCTGTTCCACACCACGTTTAACGATTTCTCCCTTTAATGAGTACAGCTTCTCGTTCTGCCAATCGGTCAACTCGATGTATGGAATTCCTTCCGACACTTCAATAACGTTCGGCAGCGCAAACGGGCTCAACCCCTGAAAGCCAAACGTCTTGACTGGTACGGAAGAACGCACATGTCCACGACTTTGACCGCCACTGTAAGTCAATGAATGCTTGAGAGCCTGAACACCCCAGCCTTCGTGATACAGCATCAGATTGTTCAACACGCTGCGAATCGTCAGTTCACTGTTCTCTTCAATCGGATAGTCTTTTAGATTTTCGTCACCACCATCGCCATCCAGCAGATACTTCCAGTCTGGATAACGGTTGCGAATTTCTCGACAAAGCGCAATCCCCATTGTTGCGGCCTGGACGTCAAGTGGCTTGTAATCCTCAATCAACCGCACAGCTTCTTTGTAGTCGATTGCTGAACGGGGAACGTCAACAACTTCCAGAAACAGCCCGAGATCCAGGTCGCTCAAAAACTGATGAGCCTGATTTGCGTCGCTGCCGTTTTCGTCGATTGAAAGCGTAAATGCCTTTAAGCGAGCTGGAGATTCTCCACGCTTCAACAGGCAGTCGTATGTCGCACAAAACACGGCTCCACTATCAATGCCGCCGCTAAACAACACACCAATGGGTTCAGTCTTCGGAATTCGATCCACCCAGCAAGCGATTTCATTCTGCAGCGCGGCAATATACTGATAGCCAATTTCATCCAGGTCTGCGGACAGTCGATTGCGTTCCGGCGTAAAGAAACGCGTATAGCCAGGACTCGGGTCAGGGCAACCCAGCAAGGCAACTTCCACGATATAATGAGCAGGCACCATTCTCGTATAGGACGGGTGAAACTGATCAGCCAGCCCTTCAGCCTTCAACCATTCCAGAATCTCATCCATGCGCTCCGCGACAACCAAACACGGGCCATCCACCTGCTTTGCCAGAAAATACCGCATCGGTCGACCAATCGATCGAGCCATTTTTACAATATGTCCATTGCGATGCACCAATGCGAATTGTCCGTCGATCTGTCGAAGTCGATCCGCATCTCCGCTGCCCAGAATCTCAACAGCATCTTCGACAGTGGAATTGAACAGCACGTTGCCTTCAGGATCCAACAGGTTAACGAAACGTTCGATATATTTGTGATCGTGCATAGCGAATCTCAAACTGAAGCAGGCGGCGCCGTGAGCGAACAAACACGACACGGCTAAGACGAAACGCAAACCGAGCTCCGACATTGCCGGAACAGTGGCGACAAAGGCGGCCTGAGTCTAAATTCGAAATCGCCGGATCACCAACGAATCACTTAATAAAGCCACCAGTTTTACTACTGTACAGCCGTCGGACCCGTTTGCAAATTCGAAACGGATTTCAGCAACTTATCAACATCCGGATGATCAAGCCGCCACGGACCAGCCGTGTTGCCGTACGACTGCAGCCAGGCAAGCTGCATTCCGGGATCAACCACCAGCGAATACTGTGAAGACATGCCTGGTGGCATTTGAATGGGAAAAGCTACACGGTTGGCGGCCGTTGCAGAAACCTGCTGCACACCTTCAATCGGCTTAGCAGCCTGCAGGCGTTTCACCCATTCATAGTGATCTGCAGGCCGGTTTACCGCCGGTGCCATCTGCATCGCAGACGGCTGCCGCTGTTCTGGCTGAGCACAACCGACCAACTGCGACGTTGCCATCAACGCCAGTAAGATTCTGATATGGAAACATCTCATTGAATAACCTTACTTGCCAACGGCAGCACGAACAACATCCATCGCCTGTTCACACAGGTTTGTGGCATCGTCGGTTTCCGGAGCTTCCGCAATGACTCGCAAAATAGGTTCAGTATTGCTGGCCCTCACCTGCACCCAACGATCACTCCAGTCTAATCGCAATCCGTCGCCTTCGGTTACTTTGGCGTCCTTAAACTGCTTCCGTAAAGCCTTGCAGGCTTCAGTAACGGCTTCTGCAGGGCAAGTGATCTTGTCTTTGACGATTGTATAAAAGGGCAGGTCGTCGGCCCAGTTTTCCAGTGTGGTGCTTCGTTGAGCCAGGCCATCCAGAACATAGGCCATTGACACCAGACTGTCACGCACATAACCCACGCGTGGTTCAATGACGCCGCCATTTCCTTCGCCGCCAAGTTCCGCCTGAACAGACCGCATCTTGGCGCAAACGTGAGCTTCTCCGACAAACGAACGGTGAAACTGACAACCATGCTTTTTGGCGATATCTTCAGTTACACGACTTGTCGATCCATTGACCACAAATGGGCCTTTTCGTTTTGCCAGAACGTGATCAGCAGCAAGAGCCAGAGTCAGCTCCTCCCCAATATAACGTCCGGAATTGTCAACAATCGCCATGCGGTCTGCATCAGGGTCCTGAGCAAACCCGGCGTCTGCCTTGTTCGCTGAAACTGCAGCACAAAGCTCCGTCAGATTCTTTTCAACGGGTTCCGGAATGTGTTCAAATTTTCCGTCCGCCACGCCGCCCAGCACAACAACTTCGCAGCCCAGTTCCTTAAGAAGTCGCGGGCCACAAGTCGCTCCGCTGCCGTGATTGCAGTCCAGCACGACTTTGAACTTTTTCTTGCGAATTGCTTCCACGTCAACAAGTTCAAGCACGCGCGCGATATGAGGTGCGGCGGGATCTTCAATTTTCGTGACTTTGCCAGTTGCCGACCAATCCTTCCAGACGATCGCGTCTTCGTCCAGAATTCGAATCAATTCCTGACCGAGCTCACGATTGAATACGGAGCCATCAGGCGCGAACGGCTTCAAGCCATTCCATTCAATTGGGTTATGACTGGCCGTTATTTGCAGGCCCCCAGCGGCTCCATAGTGCTTCACAAGCACACCGCAGGTTGGCGTTGTAGAAACGCCTCCGTCCAGCACTTCGCAGCCTGTCGCCAGTAACCCGGCCACCACCGAATGGTAGACAAGATTCCCCGTGGTTCGACCATCCTGCGTAACGACGATTTTCCCACCGCTAAACATGGTTCCTAAAGCAGCCGCAAATTCCGTCACGTACAACGGATCAAGTCCGTCGCCGATAATTCCACGCAGACCAGAAATGCTTAAAATCCGAGTTCCCACAATGTCCTCCGTGCTTCTGCACATATCGCCTGTCGCTGACTCATAGCCACTGGCAACGCGTCTCAGACTTCCATGCGTCTGCTTCGCAGGCCAACAAGGTCTATAATTCGCTGTCAAATTGCCTTCGTGCCGCCCTTAATGCGGTCGTAGAACGGAATTGTAGCGACAATCGGCGAATCGACACCAGCTGAGATTTCCCTGCAAAAATGGGGGCTGAAAGGTGCAAACAGCTGCAAATTTCACAACCAGGCCAGCAGCCGCCTGATATCAATTCAACCAACATCTGCGGTACAGAAACGTCCGTCGATCCAATGTCGGCCTCGCAAAAGACCACCATCGGAACGCAAACGTCAGTCTTCCAGTATCAACAGGTCGTCGTCATCATCGAAGCCTTCTGTATCAATGATCGGCTCATCGATGATCTCAACCTCGTTTGTTTCAACCAGGTAAGCGTCGACATCATCCAGCGGAATGACGTCATCGATAACTTCGAATTCGTCTTTCTTCGAATCCTGTTTCGCTGATTTTTCGTCAACGACTTCGATCAACTCGGATTGAATCAAATGAACATCCACAGCATCGGACGCGTCTGCAGACTCAGCGACGGCATCAGCGATCTCCCCCGTCTTCCCAGCGGCATCAACCTGCTTCGCCGAAGAATCCACTGCCAGCTTACTGTTTGTTACGGTTTTCTTCGGTTCAATACGAGCGTTCGGGTGGAACAGGAACTCAACATCGCCAATCGAAATTCGATCACCACTCTTGATGATCGCTTCTCTGGTAACCCGAGCACCATTGACCCAAACGCCATTCATGCTGCCAAGGTCCCGCAGGTAGTAAGAATTATCAACCTGCACCAAACAGCAATGACGACGGGAAATTTTTTGGCTGTTCGAAATGATGGCATCACAATCAGAACCACGCCCAACCAATACCACTGCACGGTCGATCGCGATCAGCTTTCCAGGTTTGATTGGTTGAAGTACAGCCACCATGGACAACAAAATTCCCTAACAAGGGCATGGCCCTTCACTCAAAGTTGAGCTTACGCTCGGAAGTGCGACTGCGTCGCTCAGATAACCTGACTCAACGTGAAAAGGTTCGCTGCGATAACAAGTTTAAAAGATTTCACTCGGTCTATCACACTGAAATTGTCTGGACAGACAAATACGGGAAAACCAATCACAATCATCCACAACCACTGAAACGAGTCATCAGACGATCCAATCAGCCAACACTATTCCCACACACTGCAAATTCTCCCGCCACGACGACGCCTGAACCAGCAAAATGAAGCTGCGGTGTATCGAATTCATCGGAATCCAGACAATAAGTCATGCATAAACACGTGAAAGTTAAGACACAGCAAGCTCCAATGACTCTACAACTGCTGGCAGAACGCTAATAATCGCACTTCAAACAGACAAATTCCTACACAATCATGCCATTGCACCTTAAACCCGCCCGAAAACATTCATGAATCTTTTTGCAGCCGAAGAAGAAAACAATCGCGAAAAATCACGTCCTCTGGCGGCGCGGATGCGTCCGCGAACGCTGGAAGAGTTCACTGGTCAACGCCACATTCTGGGCGATGGCAAACTGCTGCGACGCATGCTGGACGCTGACCGCATTGGATCCATGATTTTCTACGGTCCGCCCGGTATCGGCAAAACTTCGCTGGCAGAACTGATTGCAAAAGCCACAAAACGACGGTTCCGCCGACTCAACGCCACCATGGCGGGAGTCAAAGATGTTCGCGAACTACTTGTTGAAGCAGAAAACGCACTGTCGACATCAGGCACGCAAACTGTCGTGTTTATCGACGAACTTCACCGCTTCAGCCGTAGCCAGCAGGACATTCTGTTGCCTGATGTCGAAAGCGGAACCATCTCTTTAATTGGAGCCACCACAGCAAACCCGTTCTTTTCTTTGGTTGCTCCATTACTTAGCCGTAGCCAGATTTTCGAATTCAAAGAACTCGATCACGACGACCTGCTGAACCTCATGAAATCCGCTTTGAGCGACAGCGTTCGAGGCCTTGGTAACACAAAGGTGGTTGTTAATGATGACGCGTTACAAATGATCGCCACCCTATCAGACGGCGACGCCAGACGTACGTTGACAGCGTTGGAAATCGCCGTGTTATCCGTGGCAGAAACGACCAGGCTTGTTGACCTGGAAGTTGCCAAAGAATCGCTGCAGAAGCGAGTTGTTCGATTTGACCCGAATGGCGACGACCACTACGACGTCGCCAGCGCGTTCATCAAGAGTATTCGAGGTAGTGATCCCGATGCGGCTTTGTATTGGCTGGCACGTATGCTGGAATCAGGAGAAGACCCTCGCTTTATCGCGCGGCGCCTGGTCATAGCCGCGTCTGAAGATGTGGGCAACGCAGACCCGCAGGCACTGCTGATCGCCACCGCAGCTTTCCATGCGACAGAATCGATCGGCATGCCCGAATGTCGGATCAACCTCGCTCAGGCAACCACCTATCTGGCGTGTGCTCCCAAATCAAACGCATCGTACAAAGCCATCGATGCGGCTCTGCACGACGTTCGCACACAAAGCATCCTGCCCGTGCCCATGCATTTGCGAGACGGACATTACAAAGGAGCTGAAAAACTGGGGCACGGCAAAGGCTACGTCTATTCCCACGATGCCGAAAGCGGCTGGGTACAACAGGATTACCTTGGCGTTAACCGCCAATACTACGAACCCGTTGCGCGAGGTCGTGAGGCAGAATTCAAAGCGTGGGTCGACCAGCTTCGACAGTCACGGCAACAGCCTGAAGATCACGATCACAATTCAGACCAGTAACTCAATAACCTCAGGCACACCATCACTCCGTCAGCCGTAGCTACGCCGCACGACGCAGCTTTGGCTGGCTGGCATACCACTTTAAGGCACCTGATAGTCGAGCCTGTTTTTCGCCGCCTGGCAAATAGTCCAGCGTGCGAGCAGCCAACGACGCGACGGGGCGGGGCAGGGCGGTCGATAGCGACGAGCGAAGTTCGATCCGTTGCCCGATAGGTCGCTCCTGAAATCCCATTCCGCGTTTGAACAGGTCCAGAGATCCGCCTTCGCGTTGCAAAGACTGCAGCCCGATGGAAACCTCGCTGATCTCCTCGCGAGCCATCATCGCTTCCAAAAACGTAAACAACATTGCGTTATTGGGTTTGTACTCGAGCTTCTTCTGGCTTGATCGAACAATCGAAACATATTCCGTCGATCCAACACGAAACGAAAGCAGGTACGCCGCCAGTTCGCCTTCATGCCACGCTGCCCAACCCGTAACACACGGACTTTTCGAAGCTTCTTCGAAGTACTTCTTCCAATAAGCTTCAAAATCGTGAGGCAGCTTTCTTCCCTGACGAATAATTGTTTCAGCATGCAATCGAATGCCCGCTTCGCCAAGTTCGATCGGGTCGATTTGCCCTGCTGTGCAAAGCCGTAGCCCCTGGCGAGTCTTATTACGAGCTCGACTAATCAAAGTCGACATCCCATAGTTCTTGTCAGTCACAACGTGCTGAAAACTGACCACTCCCTGATCAACCGGGCACGAATGCCGCAGCATCAGCCCATCTTTGCCAAGTACGGAAGACGGATCAAAGGAAGCACAATCGATGGGCGCGTCATACGGAATTGTCGTGTACGCGCGAGAAAACACATCGAACCACAACACGCCGTTGTGTTCCGTCACATCGTGTCCAATTCGCTGCAAAAATTCAGCGTGATACTGTCGATCCATCTTCGCCATCCCTGGCCAAATCGCCACAATTTCCAACAAAAAATCGAATCTCGCTCCGCACGGTAATTGCCCGGCATCGTAAGCGAACCCCTAAAACCACTCAATACCCGTTTTGCGACCTGCCACAGCAACCGTAGGCAGTGAAACTGTGCAAAGAATCGTCAGCCGATTGATTGTCCGAATTTTAGCCAGGCAATACGTTCTTAAAAATTCATTCACCGGCTGCGAACGTTGATTTACATTGACTAAACCATCGTCCTAAAATCCGGCCGATGCGTGCCATATACCATTCTTAGCAAGGTTTCGCAGCCGATTCGTTCTCCGCAAAACAGTCGCGATCCGAACCCGGCTGCCAGCCTTAGAACCGGCGTTCCCCGGTAGGGCAGAACAAAGCACGAAAGTAAAGACGGCAAGTTCGGTCGCACCCGGCTTGCTCGTTTGCAATCACTATCAGATTTCCGCCACTTCAGGATAAAGCCACCAACTTATGAACATCGTTTCAAAATGGTTCCATTGTTTGCAGAAATCCACAACTCGCCAACAAAGAACGACCTTCAGAAACAGCACGATTGTTCAGACATTGGAAAACCGTCTGCTGCTGACAATTAACATCGTGTTCGATTATCGATACGACAGCAGTGGGTTCTTTGCGTCGCAACAGCGACGCGATGCACTTGAAGCAGCCGCAAGTGTATTTGAAGAACGCATCACAGATGACCTGACCGCCATTACACCTGGCGGTTCCAACTCATGGTCTGCCGTTTTCGTTAACCCCACCACAAATGTACAGGTCACGCTGCCAAATCTGGCGGTACAGTCCAACACAATTATCGTCTTTCCAGGTGCCAGAGACCTTCCTTCGGGATTAGGGGTGGGTGGCCCCGGTGGATTTAGCGGTTCTGGAACTCCCGCTTTTATTTCCAATCTGCAGACTCGAGGCGAAACAGGAATTACTTCCAGCGGCACAAATGACACCGACTTTTCTTTGTGGGGAGGTGCAATCACCTTCGACAACGCCGTCACCTGGAACTTCTCACTGAATCAACCTTCCGCCGGTGAAAACGATTTCTACTCAGTCGCAATGCACGAACTGGCTCACGTGCTGGGATTCGGTACCGCAGACTCCTTCGTCAACAAAATCAATGCTTCAAACCGATTTACAGGAAGCGTAGCGACCGCCGCATTTGGTGGATCGATTCCCATGAAATCAGATCAGTTTGGAAATCTTGACGAGGGCCATTTTGCGGACAACGTGACCGGTAAAATTCCCGGCACACAGATTCAGCAGGAATCTGCGATGGATCCGCAGCTAACCACGGGGACTCGCAAATTGCTTACCGATATCGATTGGGGGGCACTTGACGATCTGGGCTGGGACGTCACTCCCGTTCAAATGGCAGCTGGCAACGTTGACGGCGACAGTGACTTTGACAGCAACGATTCATTCCTGATTCAACTGGTGATGCTGGCGGCATCAAACCAGCATATTGACGAATCAAAGGGCAGCAGCCCGGTTTCGGCAGACAATATCCGCATTGCCGTTAACAGTCTGCAGACTGCCGGGGATGTCGATGGCAATGGAAAATTTGATGCCAACGACGCATTCCTGATTCACCTTGTCAAACTTGCTGGCGACAACTCTCAAATCGATCAGTTCAAAGGCACCAGTGTACTTTCTGCAGCACAAATCAGAACCAGGGTGGATGCCCTGGGAAGCAGCAATGCGCCAACCGGTCGAAGTTCGGCCCGCGGCAATTCTGTATTGGCAGCCGTGCATGCCGAAATTGATTTCTCCAGTCCCAGCAGTAACACAGATCCAACGCCGATACTGCCCTTCTCTGAAGATGCAGCGATCACCGATTTAGCATTTGCCAACGACGATTTTCGTGACTGGCTAACAATCGTCGGGGCCTGATGCGATGGACGGCCAGGTCTTGCCGCCAGCGTCCAAACCGGAACTTTTGAAATTCTGGCGGTTATTGGCTTTCATTGAACCGTCCGTAAACGACAAAGAAGTGATGTCTAAGGCAAATTGGCCCGATTCCGTGCAGATGGCCAAACCTAAATCGAAGCACTGGCGCATCTTGCCTTCGTGCGGACGGCGAAGACAATTTGTGGCAAAGTCCGACCAGACATGTTCACTTGTCCCCAATGCACATCCGGTCAACTGGCTTTGCAAAATGTAAATTTTGGGCTGCGATTTTAGGCTGGAATTCAGATTTTGGACACTGGCGATGGCGAAGCACTTGCTTTCGCGGAATCATCTCCTAAAATCCTGATTCGTCGCTGGGATACGGTCTGCTGTATTTCGATGCAGCTTACTTCCAGCCGAGCAACTCCTGTTAACTAAAGAGTTGTTGCCTTCCGAGAGTGGTGGAATTGGCAGACACGCTAGATTTAGGATCTTGTGCTCGTAAGGGCGTGGGGGTTCAACTCCCCCCTCTCGGACTCTATAATGCCCGGTTTCCTGGTTCAGGAGACCGGGCATTCTTTTTCTGCGACACTGAATATCGAATTTAACTGATCATGCTTCGGTCACTTAAGAATCAAGTCGCGTTCTTCCGTCAGTTTCGCCAACGCTTTGAAACAACGGGCTCAATCGCTCCCAGCAGTCGCTTTCTTGCTAAATCGATGACAAGGTTTCTGGCAAAACGCGGAAGCGAGTCAATCCGAGTGCTGGAGATTGGCCCAGGCACTGGACCCGTCACAGAAAAAATCGTCCCCGCTCTATGTGCGGGAGACGTGTTCGATATGGTCGAACTGAATGAGTCGTTCGTTGAGATTCTTGAAGACCGATTCAAAAATGACGCAACATGGACTGCTGCAGCATCCATGGCGAAAATCCACCAGTTGCCGATTCAGGAATTCCATCCGGAACAAAAGTATGACTTTGTGATCTCCGGACTTCCGCTGAATAATTTTCCCGCCGAATTAGTCGCCGAAATCACCTCAAAGTATTTCCAACTGCTGAAACCCGGTGGTGTGCTTAGTTATTTTGAATACATGTACGTGCGCCCGATTCGCAAGGTCGTAACACGTGGCGTGGAGAAAACTCGAATCACACGCATTGACGACATCATGAAGGGTCACTGCGACAGCTATCGAATTGCACGAGACAATATCTGGCTGAACATTCCACCGGCATGGGTGCAGCACCTGCAACTTAGTGAAGACGCGTAGCGACGATCAAATAGATCATAGCCACAGACGTGCTGCCCAGCCAATTCAGAACAACGTCACCGTGCGAGATTCGCTCTCGCCCAGGCCACGCAGAAATGTAATCACCAAGCTGCAGCCTGATCACTGCAGCTTCAGTTGGCAACGCCAGGTCGATCTGAAACGAACCTACTTTTCAGACGCAGAATGGAATGGCGCGAAGTCCAGAGTTGCAAAGTAATCGGCGTAGGTTTCCGCTCGACGAATCAACTGAACGTCTCCGTTTTCCTTCAGCAACAATTCCGCACTGCGAAGTTTTCCATTGTACTGAAACCCCATTGCGTGGCCATGAGCACCGGCGTCGTGAATCACCAGAACGTCTCCACTCTCAACTCGAGGAAGTGGCCGGTGAATGGCAAATTTGTCGTTATTCTCGCAAAGCGAACCCACAACATCCACAACCTGGTCGTGATCAGCATTCTCTTTGCCCAGCACGGTAATGTGATGGTAAGCCCCGTACATTCCCGGCCGCATCAGGTTCGCCATAGAAGCATCGACGCCGACATAGTCACGATAAATATGTTTGTGATGAATGCAGGTCGTTACCAAATAACCGTGAGGGCCAGTCACCATGCGACCGTTTTCAAGCACAACGCGCAATGGATGCAGTCCGCCCGGAACAATCATCTCGTTGTAAAGCGACTGAATGTTTTTCCCGACTACTTTCAAGTCAACCGGCTGCTGTTCAGGTCGGTAAGGAATACCGATACCGCCACCCAGGTTTACAAATTCAATGCGAACTCCAACCTGTTGTTGAATTCGCAACGCGAGATCAAACAACATTCGAGCCGTCTCCACAAAGAAGCTGCCGTCCAGTTCGTTCGATGCGACCATGGTGTGTAAACCGAATCGTTTGACGCCAAGATCCTTCAGCTTTTTGTAGCCGTCAAACAATTGCTGTTCTGTGAAGCCATACTTGGCTTCTTCGGGAGTTCCAATAATTACGTTTCCGGTTCGAGCCGGCCCCGGATTGAACCGGAACGAAACCAGTTCTGGCAGGCCGATGCTCTCATCGACGAAATCAATGTGCGAAATATCGTCGAGGTTCAAGACCGCTCCAAGATCCTTAGCTGCTTTGTATTCGTTAATCGGTGTGTTGTTAGACGTGAACATGATCTGTTCGCCTTCCAGCCCAACTGTCTGGCACAGCATCAGCTCGGCGATGCTTGAACAGTCTCCGCCCAGACCTTCCGACTTAACGATTTCCAGAATGTGAGGGTTGGGCAGCGCCTTAACTGCATAATAGTTGATGAAGCCTTCACTCCATGAAAAAGCCTCATTCAGCTGCCGACACGTTTCGCGGATTCCTTTTTCGTCGTAAAGATAGAACGGAGTAGGGTACTTTTCCGCAATCTTGCGAACTGTGGCTTCGTCAAACGGAAGTGGCTTAGGGTTAATCATTGAACTCAGGTTCCAGAAACGTTCAGTCGGTTAAATTTCGGCAATGTCCGTACCGCAGGTTCCGCAGTTTGGGCACCCCATTCACACAATTCAACGTCAGCAAGGCTTCGTTTCCACAGATCGTTGCAACCAGAGCAACCAGCCCGACCGCAGCTCAGCTCGTTCAAACAGTGCTTCCTGTGCTGCACACCAAGAGCAGTGGTTTTCAGCGGAAAACGCCCTCCGCTGCAGTGCAATTCGGTCGCGTAAACCACAACGAATCTGCTGCCACCGTCAATTCCGCATGGCGCAAACAACGATGTCCTGGCGTGGAATCGTCGGAAAAATCGAGATAATCGGTACCTGCAACACCTCCACGTTGTCACAACTGGACCGACTCCGACCATACAATGCTGACAGCTCGTCGCTTATCAAGCCTCTGTACGTTTTGGGTCGATGATCCAGGCATATCGCACGATTGCAAACTCAAACTACGGCCGCCCCCTGCACAAATCTCGCTGATTCCCTGACGAAAAGTGGACACAAGTGCTGCCTGCCTTCAAGATAGAGCACTTATGTAACGGTCACCGCCCATGAATTCCACAACTGCCGCCAGGTTGCAGCATCTGTTTTTCGAAGACTTCAATATGGCAACCATTCGACAAAAGGTAATGACCACCTGGTTGGGAATCACATTCGCTCTCGTGGGTTCAGCGCCAGTTGTTTTGGGACAAATAAACAACGCAGAAGCGGAAAGCGATGATGTCTTTCTATTCAAACCCAATACACCCTCACGGCAGGTTAGAGGAGCCATCATTGCAGAGCGACTTGATCGCCCTGCAATCGCTCAGGACTATCTGCAGGATCTCATCGACTCTCAGCCATCCACTGATGTGTTGCTGGCTTTACGCAAAGAGTTTGGCATCGGCACGTTCCTTAAACTAAGCAGTACGCGCGAGCTACAACCGGTGTCTCGCGACCTGTTAAAACTGGTCAACGAAGCGACGACTCAGGTAGCACCATCGGCAAGCTCAGTAGAATTACTGATTGCAGAGCTTGGACAATCAAAACAGCAAACCAAGGACGCGGCATTGCGAATTCTGTCGGCAGAAAACGAAGCCGTCTTACCGCTGCTGCAGGCCGATGAAACGACTACACAGGGGAAACTGGCTGCCGAATTGCTTAGCCAGAACTCTCGCCGATTTCGCAATGGACTGCTGAATGCACTGCCAGATGCCGACACTTCGACGAAGACAAGAATCCTGCACTTACTGGGCACATCCGCAGACCCTCAACTGGTCTCCGATCTAATGGTGTATCGATTCGACGAATCAGGCCAGGTTGCCGAAGCCGCTGATTCGGCAATTCGACGACTGTCTGATAGCAACGTCACACTGGAATCTGCAGAGGACACTGCAAAACACCTGCAGACAGAAGCACTTGAACTAATCAGAATCGCCGGGACTACGTTTCCAACGATCGATCAACGCCTCAATGATCGGAATCTACAAAAACGCTATCTTTCAGACGACTCATCACCAACATTCGGCTCCGCGTCCATTGCGCGAGCACTAAAATTGATGGCTGACGCAAATGCGATTGCCCCAAACGATGCACACGGGGCAGCCGGATTACTGATGTCTGAAATGACTCAACAAGCCTGGACGGCAAAGTGGACAGCCGACATCGCTGTCAAGCAGACCGCACCGGGACCACCCAACGAACACTATGAACTGGCAATGAAACTTGCCATCAACAACAAGAACCCTTCAAGCACTTTCGCCATGCTGTTGAACATTGAGCAAGCTTCAAAAGCTTTCCACAACAGCCCTCAGTTGCAGCGAAGTTATTTGTTGTCGAATGATCCCAAAACCCGATTGCTGACAGCAGCAATCGCCATTAAAAACGACAAAGCAAATGCTCTTTGTACTTCAGCCGTGCAAGCTGCCGCATCTGGAAGCAGCAGTCAACCGGAAGCTGTTGTGATTGATTCTCGACCGTTCGAAAAGTCAACCAAAGTTGCCGTGCTGAAATCGCTGCGGTACTCAACCACGGGCGGAGGCTCCGGACAGCAGGGCTTTGAAGCTGCGGTAACGCAAATGAACTGCGAACTAATCCTGATTCACAGCAACTGTCTCCGATGGTCCCTGTCAGATACCGTGGCTAACCTGCGAGCTGATTATCGAACACGCAACACGCCAATTATCATCTATGGGCCAGGTCGAGACGAGCAGGCGACATCTCATATCACGACTCACACCAGTGGTGTATGGTTCGTTCCCGAACCGCTCTCAGAAACCACACTGGAAGACTACCTGAGAATCATGAACGTTCCGGGCCCAGTGCTGGCATCCGATGAACGAAAATTGATGTCGTTATTTGCCAGAGAATTGAATTTCGAATAGCCGCAGATGGAAAGCATTCGTCATTGCCCGTTAGCAAACACTTAACTCTGCTTACAGCGCGCTGCAGGTCTGATGGAATTGTGAGTCAAAGATCAGGTCCACTCAAAGCATGCGACCAGACAACAACCACCTGACTGAACAACGGAAACGCGTCAGGCGATCTAATCGAGGCTCACAGCAGACTGAGGCACATTTAACGGCGGCCTGACAACAGCACAAACCCAATTGCAATTACAAAAACAGCCCCAACACAGTATTCGTGAGGTTCTAAATCCATAACTTCGTCGCGCACGTACTGGTTGATTTCATACGACCAAGCGCGAACCGCATTCTTGACTTGATAATACATGGCCCGACTCCAGAAACGTGACAACGATCACTACAACTGGAGAATGTGTCAGGGTTTTCCATAAGGCCTGAAACTTCTATGGGGAACAGTTCAGGTAATTCGGATGCAGCAACAATGTTCGGAATGTAACGGATATAGCAGCTAACTCATACAGCCAAGCTGACAATGAATGAGATGAAGGCACAGCCATAGACGACCGGCGATCGTCGAATCCAGCACAATACGAACCCGACCGATCAGGCGTGTGCTGATACAGACTTCAATGCCACATACATTCGCGGAGATGAAGCTGTAGCCAACGTAGCAGGAATAGGTTCAGTTCCGCTTCCTGCTGGTCGCGATTAATACAATGCGGCGACATAACTAGTGGGCGACGTGCTCAACTTCAGTTATGCTAAAATCGCCCCAGCTTCAATCCGTCACAACCAGATTGTCGCGATGAATGACCTCACCGTAGGGAACATGACCAAGCACTTCCTGAATTCGATCCGACTTCAGGCCAATAATTCGGCGTATGTCTTCAGATGAATAGTTCACCAAGCCTCGCCCGATCACGGTTGAGGACGGACTGACGATTTGAACGGAAGCGCCCTGTTCGAACTCACCATGAACCTCACGAATGCCAACGGCCAATAGCGACTTGCCATTCTGAATAACGGCCGTGGTGGCACCGTCATCCAGAACAAGTTTGCCTTCCGGAGGCACGGTATATCCGATCCATTTCTTCCACGCCGGTATCGTCGTACGATTGGCGACAAACAGCGTTCCGACATCTTCGCCGCGAGACACCTTTTCAAGCACATCGACCGAACGCCCGTTTGCCAGAATAACGGATTCGCCTGTCGTCGTCGCGTTCAGAATCGCTCGAAGTTTTGCCGCCATTCCGCCGCGACCGCGAGAGCTCTGTTCGTTGGAAACATTTTTCTGCAGCGAGTCGTCCGGCCTGGCAACAATCGAAATCAGCTTGCTGTTTTCACTGGCCGGCGATCCATCATAAAGTCCATCAATACCTGACAGGATCACCAGCAGTGGTTTTGGAACCAATGCAGCAATCATTGACGCCAACTGGTCGTTGTCGCCGAGTGCAATTTCCTCAATACTTACGCTGTCGTTTTCATTAATGATCGGCACGATACCAAAGCTAAGCAACGTCCGAATTGTATTGCGTACATTCAAATACCGACGTCGGCTTCGAAAGTCGTTCATCGTCAGCAGAATCTGACCGACCTGATGCCCGGACTGACGCAAGGCGTCGCCCCAGGCACTCATCAGGTGCGGTTGCCCGGCCGCAGCGGATGCCTGCAATTCCGGCAATGATTGAGGCTTTTCAGTCAATCCAAGAATGCCAATGCCAGCTGCGACAGCTCCACTGGAGACCACAACAACACGGCGGCCTGTGCTGATCAAGGCATCGATTTGACGTGCCAGTTGCTGGATGATTTCCAGGTCGAGTGAGTCATCGCCTCGCGTCAGCACGTTAGAGCCGATTTTAATAATCAGCGTCTGAGACGAGTCGAAAATCTCCTTGCGGATATAGGTAGACATGTTTGTTACAGGGCAGGGCTTAAAATGTCACGAATCATCACTTGGCGTTTTGCTCTGCCGATTGACGAATTTTGAGTATTTCCTCTGTACGTTCAGCACGTTTTTCGTCGCTAAAGAACGTGCTTACTGTATCGGAAAGCCCCGTGCATAACTTTGTAATTCGTGAAGCACTTTGCCGCCGTTCTTTCGCCTGTTTTTCCGCAAGATTCCGGATGTTACTAACCTTCTCCAGAAAATACGCTTTAGCAGGAACCCCGTCATATTTCTCCAACAACTGATCCACTTCATCTGTAGATCCAGCTTCGGCCGCTTTTCTGGCTCTGGCCAGAAGAACTCCCCGCAACGCGATGGAGTCAATTAACTTATCGGACAACAGTTGAATTTCGCCTTCAACTCCCAGTCGAATCGAATCGTCCGGCAGCTCAACGACGTCGTACGGAATCAGCCCGGCAGCGTAGGGAACACGCGCCAACAAAGAAGCTCCACTGTAAACGCGGATCCAGAATGTTGGGTGCCCCTCTTTCACTTTAATTGTGACCTCTCCATTACGATCGCTGACAAGCTGAGTTTGCGGCCCATCTTCTTCGTCGCGGTACCCTAACTGATAGGCCAGAGCCATGCGGTGTGAAATCAACGGTTTATCCGGGCGGCTTTGTAGCACCAGCTTCACGCGACTTTCACTGGCAGTCGGTCGTTGCCGAAGCGCCAAGTGCTGCATACGACGCCCTTTGCCTCCAAACGGCGAGTACGACATGTGGGTCAAATAAATTCCAGTTACGATGCTGCGGCCTAATTCGCTGTCAATTGGAACGTCAGCTTCTGCGACTGTGCCGTCGTCATTCAAAACAGTGAATGCTGGAAATTCATCTTCGCTTTGATTACCCGGCTCAGAAGGAACCTCGGTTGGTCCCATCCGCAACACTTTAACGTACGACAATGTCATCGCCCGCAATTGGCTTAGCTTCTTCGGATTTCGGCGGTCCATCTGCCGGATGAACGGACGCAACACATCGCCCTCAACAACCTGTTCCGCTGAAGGATCCGGAGGCAAAATTTCGCCAGCCTGCACATGCAGTTCCATCAAAGCCTGGCCGTCTTCTGTTGTAAAATTGCGGACAAACAGAACACAGGGACGAAACGCATCTCGAATCAACTCCACCGCGGTCGAACCAATACCGCGAACGTCCAGTAAGCTGGCAGAATAGACGGGGGTCAGTTCCTGAACACGCGAATCGTACTCACGGCAGGAAACCTGGTAACCAGACCCCTGTTGTTCAATGGTAACAATGAATGCCTTATGAACGCGATCTTCTGGGTAACGTTCAAGCATATCCGACAGCTGAATTCGTCCCAATCCACCGGAATCACCCGAAACAAACCAATCACTTTCGGCGATCTGCGGTTGCCACATGCGTCCGAACATACGCTCAACCGCTTTCTGAATGTCTTCCACCAACAGATTTCGCTGCGACGCATCGTTCAGACAACCGCTTTCAAACGAAACCTGAACATCGACAATGTATGGCTGCAAAGAAAACGGAACCTCAACTTCCACAACAACCGGAACTGGTTTGGCCGCTGGAACAGCTGCGGACTGAGCAGTTACTGCTGATTCAGACGCCGCTTCCGCAACAGGTGGCGCAGAAACTTCGGCAGGGGATGCTTCGGGTGTATCCTGTCCTACGACAGAACCAGCAGAACAACAGACTCCGCAAACCAGGCAGAAGACGACAATTGTTTTTCGCATCGCTTCTGAATTCGATATCAAGTTACGTTTCATGGCTTCACCAGCCAGCGTTCTACGCCGTGATAGGTAGTAACAGGACGCGGCTCAAAGCCAGCGATGTTCTTTTGCAACGCGATAAATTCATCGATCTCCCACAGCGGAACCAGAAACCCCTGAGCCGTCATGTGTCTGTGAATCAAAAACAGTCGTTCCTGAGCATCAAGAAAACTGGTTGCGTAGTCGAGATTGATTAACTCCTGCCTCATCCAGTCCGGATACGATGACAGTCGATTGACATCGAAGGAACCATCGGTCAGCAGCAGTTCCCAAAGATCGAACAAGGGCTCCTGCATGGTCGATCGTCGATACATCAGGTCCCAATCGTCATCGCCAAACTGAGGCCCCTTGGTGTCGCCCGGAATCAATTTGATTTTGTATCCCAGCGCTTCCCAACGCTTAACCATTTGCTCTGCTGCCAGCATGGCAACTTCATCGGGGTCGCACACCATTCGCAGTACCGGCAGTTCGATATGAGCTGCAGCCGCCTTAATTTCCGCCACGTGGTCTTTGCGATAGTTTTCTTCATCCCACTCTTGTTTTGCTTCAAGCGTTTTGGCTTTGGCATCCGCTACAAACTTTTGTTTGTCTGGAATCCTAAGCTGCTCCAAAGCGGCAAGCCGCAACAGGTACGACAGATAATGATCATACTCCGGAGCGTCCACCAGCGGGCTGTTCGCGTAGCTTTCGGAATTCCACGGAGCGGACGTCACACGTCCATGCTTCATGGCAGGGTCCCGCAGGATCACCTTCTTCAGCAGGTTTTCGCGATCAACGCCAAAAGATAATCCGCGTCGTAATTGAGCGCTCGACACGGCAGGAGACATTGGGTTAAACACGATAACGTGCGAAGTTGGTATGGCATATTGCTGAACGAATGCTCGATCAGCGCCCTTAAAAATGTCAACTTCCCAAGGGAAAAGATACGGCAAAACATCGATCTGTTTGCGTTGAAAAGCACGAATCTCAGACTCACGATCAGCAAATCTCAGTTCTTCAATTTCAGCAACATGGTACTGCGATGGAATCAATCCATCAGGCTCCGGAATGGTGCGTCGATAGGTTCGACGATCCGCACTTTTTTCAACAAGCTCAAATCGCTTCGACAGAATTTCCAGGCTTGACGCATCATCAGAACTGACGGCAGTCACAGGAAAGCGAAACAACGCTTCCAGATTCAAAGGAACTCGAGTAAAGCTGATTTGCAGTTCGGTTGGCGAACGCACGGAAAATTCACGAATAAACGACGCCAGTCGCGGGTTGAAAGTTGTGCTCTGTGGATCAAGCTGCAGCGCCAAAGAGTCGGCAACCTGATTTGCAGTGAGCACTGGTTGAGACTGCCAATATGGGCGAGTCTGGCGAAGTGAAAATACAACTTCACGCCCCAGATCCTGCGGATCCCATTGTTCAAAAAAGCTGGATTGATAATAGGTAAGATCATCAGCAGATGTGGGTTCAAACAACTGCACAGTCGTGAGTTCGCGATGTCGGCCAGCCGCAGAAAGCTCAACCGGCGATACAATTTCCTCATCCAGAAATCGTCGAACAGGCACGCGCAGTCGTTGGTAACGAGAAACGTATCGAGAATATTCGGACCTCTGATTTCCATCAGTCCTCCAAATATAGTCCGCCTCCTGAGCAACCAAGGCTGCCTGAGAATGCTCACCTTTCTGCGAAAGCTGCCTCGCTTCGGCAAGTTTGTCACTCATCATTCGCTGTAGTTTGGCAATCCAGCCGGTCGCAACAGGATGCTTTGGAAAATACTTCATCAGCCGGTTGTTAAGATATCGAGCCTTGGGGAAGTCACCTTCCTGAACGGCAGCTTTAATCAACCCGTCCAGCGTACCGCTCATCAAACCAGGCAACTCTGCATTGGCGATATTTCGATCAGCCAGCTCGTCCATCAACGCCAGGGCAGCATACGGTTCGTTCGATCCCAGTTTCAAACTTGCTTCACGCAGCAGCAGCGCGTCAAAACGCGGCACTGTTTCAGACCATCCTGGAGCACGTCGATCGACTTCAATCAGCAACTCATACGCCTTCCGAATTTCCTTCGCTTCCAACAACATATCCACGCGTCGAAGCATAAGGTCTTCAAACGCAATAATTTGTTCAATCTGGCCAAGGGGAAGCAGGTAGTCTTCGGCCTGATTGTCCGGCAGCACAATCTCAACCTTCTTCAGGCGATCCAGTCGATCTCGAATTGCGTCGCGTTCCTGCTTATTGGCGCCTTTTGTTGATTCAAGCCGAGCTTTTTCTTCGGCCATCTTCTTTAAAGTATCCGGTCGCGGCGAAACGGGTTCAACTTTCAGAACACCACCAGTTTTCAGCACGATCCAATCGTAGGGGTCGATCGTTACCAATTCGTCAGCACTCGGCAGCGTCTCCCACATCTGCTCCAACGTGGGCAGCTCGTCCTGAGCTTTTGCCTCCTGCGCCGCTGGACAGACGCAAACGATCAGCGCAACGACAACCCGCACGGCATTCGCCAGCGGAGAATTGGAAATCAAACTTTTGAATTCACAAGTCATGCGACATGTCTTATCTATTTTCAGTTGAGTAACGCAAACAGCTTTCGGAATGAACAACACCCGACAAGCAGTCAGCCGCCGGATTAAGCTGCGAGCAAACCGCAGCTTCCGTGGAACAACGCTAATCAAGAATGTCCTCAATGCTGTAAAGGCTTCCATCAACACCGATTACAATCAGACTGCTACCGATGATGAATGGCCCCTTTTGAGCCGCCTGGCCAAGCAAAATCTGCTTTCCTGTTTCGTTGCCATCCTGATCGAGCAACACGACGCGACCATCGGAAAAACACGCCACAAAACCACCACCGTTAACCGGAATGGGAGCCCCCACAAGAAAGCTGCCGTTCAGATTTAGACTTCCGGTTTGATTCAAAGTGGGAGACCTGTCAAACACCTTCAGGTCTTTGCGGGCCACCTGAACGAAGACCCTGTCTCCGGCTGCAAGCGGTGCTTCGTTGGCAACGCCTCCCAATTTAACCTCACCCAGTTGTTCAAGAGTTGACGTGGCCAGAGCCTGAAGATTTCCTTCTGCCGTGGCGACAAACAGCAGATCTCCTGAAACGACTGGCGTGACTTCCACAGCCTGTTGTAAAGGAGTCTTGCTGACTTCAAACAAGTGCGGATTGGGACTTTCTCTGTATTCAATTCGAATTGCGGTATTCTGCGAATCGATTGCCAGCACCTGATTTCCGGTAAGTGCGACTATGCTCTTCCACGCTGCCTGCTGCCCCACAGCTTCTGCGGCACGATAGTCCTGAACAACTCCGCGACGATTGGCTGTCATGTGCAGACGGCCCGGAACTGCCAACACAACACCGACGTCCAATGCCACAGGCTGCAACGATGGAGGTCCCGGCAACCGAGGCCACTTTTGTTCCAGCTGACCAGATGACGTAAAAGTCCAAAGCGACGGCTCATCGCCGCCACAAAACGCGGCTACTCGACCATCTTTCAAATTCAGCCCGCCAACTCGCTGTTCAAGTTTATCGGGGATGTCGTAGCGACTGATTCGTTCCAGAACAAATTCACCGGCCTTAATCGTCTCAACAGGAACTCGAAAAACTTCACCGAAGTCACCAACAACGATCATTGAAGTATTATTGTCCGACGGAGCCGCCGCAACAACGTTTGTTCCGACAACTGTTCGCCACAGTCCCTGCATGTTTTGGGGATCGACCTTTGTGAAAAACACAGACGCGGAATACGCTTCGTTGGTTGTCACAAACACGTTCTGATCCATCATTTGAATTGGTCTTAGATGAAGACCTTCAGCTGCGGACTCGGCAGAAAGTTCCAGAGCATTGGTTCGCAGTCGAAACTTTCGAAGTGCCTGACTTGCCATCCATAGCTGACCGCCAGGACCTGCCAACAGGTGAACGGGCGCGTTCGTGGCATTTTCCAGTTGGTTGGCACCAATTCGTGAAATCGGAGGATTGGCATCCGGCTCATCGTTAACGCTAAACGCAGTAATTCGCTGCGGAGTTGACGGCACAAACAATTCCGCACCGCGAATTCGACACTGGTCGCGTACTTGGCCGTCAACAGAATCCGTATAACGAACCGTGACTGCACCTGTACTTGAATTCACATCCAACACACGAAGCCTTGCCTTGTCGGCGGTATCGTTATCGCACAGCAGCATGATTTTGCCAGTGGTCAAAATCGGAGCCTCAACACTGCCCAAACGATGCTCGATGTAAGAAACAGCCGCACACTCCAGTGGATTAACAGACAAGGTATAAACAACCGACTGATCACCGGTAATCACCATAAACTTTTCGTCGCGAGAAATGGCGGGCGGACCAACCACAGGCTGATTAAACACAACGCGTGAAATCGCTTTACCAGTGTCTACTGAAATCTTCCAAAGCTCGCCTGCCGCAGTTGTCAGATAAATCTGCTGCTGAAACACAATCGGCTCACCCGTTGGACGCGATGGGATACTTTGCCGCCACATCAAACTTCCATCTGCCTGATCAAGCATCACCAATTCATTTGTCAGACTCTGGAAGACCAGCAAAGCTGGTTTGGCGGCACTTACCTGGACCGGCAGAAACGGTGGATTCACGCCGACATTGCGTTTCCAGATTGGCTCGCCCGTCTCGGAATCCAATCCATAGCAGCTATCGACACCAACTGCGAAAACGCGACGGCCCTGAGAAATCTGATCCACCGTCGCCTGCGTTCGCAAAGTCAGCGAAGCGGCTTTGCGGCCAGTAACTTGATTCTCGTCCAGTGACGCGTCAACGCCGACGTCTTCAACTTTGGTCAGTTCCTTTTCGCGTGCCAGAATGTCACCCAGCATTTTGCCAACGTCTTTGTCGGCATTCAAAACCGGATACCGGTCGATCAACGCCTGTCGCGATTCCAATGCGGCAAACGTGTCGCCAGCATCAAGGTGTCCTTTAATTTCAGCGAGCGCACCTGTCAGAATTGTTTGCTTCAGAATCGACGCTTCCGCTTCTTCCTGAAGTCTTTTAATGTCGTCAGACACAGAAATGGGAATCCCATCTGCGCCCGCGTATTGTTCCATTACTTTGGCGGCAGCAACACTGTTGTCGAGTGGTTCCTGACGTCGCTGATCTCTGGCGACAATCGCTCCGACGCGAGCAATCCGCTGGGCGTAGCGGCGGATATCATCGCGTTCGTCTTTGAAGCCTTCAAAGTCGCGACAAACGCGGATGAATTCATCGATCTCTTTCAGGGCTTCGCCAACTGCGGCTACAGAATAAGATTCGGCGGCCGTGTATTTCAGAACACGAGACTTATGCAAACCGATGCGAGCCTGTTCTGAGTATTCGCCGCTGGGATATGCCTGCAGGAATCCTTCGAAGCGTTTTTCAGCTTCCGGATAAGACTTTTCCTTCAGCTTGGCCATCGCCGTGTCGAAGCTTCGCTGCTCACTGGCAGACACGATCATCACGCCGAACACAACCGCCAGCAACACAAGGCCCAGAATTGCTCCAGCCATTACCATTACAAATGGCGAGCGTTTGATTTCCTGTTGACCTGGACGTGCCGCTCCGCCGGTCAGCCTGTCACTGAATTCAGACAACTTGCCCCGCTGAAGTTGACGACGCCCCTTGTCGATCGATTTTCCATCAAGGTCCTCGACTTCTTCGACTTCCTCAAGCTCTTCGATCTCATCAACTTCCTCGATGTCATCAACTTCTTCAATGTCGTCGACTTCATCAACGTCATCGAACTCGTCAATTTCTTCGATTTCATCGACGTCGTCGTATTCGTCGTAGTCTTCCGTCGGCACTTGTGCACCCAGCTTCTATTGGACTTGTTGTTGCAGGCAACTTGTTCACATTGATTCAAGTTTGTCAGTGCGACAAAGTCGCGTTTCTGAGCGATAGCTCGAATAATTTGAGGCAGCGCCTCGCCAAAATAAATTTTTGCAGAAACGTTTCGTTACATATCCATACGCAATCGCGACGTCGTCATGCTTTTGCGTTTCCTTGTTGCCTTATGCAGGCAGCAGGCCCTGACTTGTCGTTAATAATTAAGTTCAAATTCGCCACAGCAACGCGGCTAACTTCATTCCGGAAAACAGCTCTAATTAACCTCAGATATACGAGAATTGATTTTGGTAAAGCCTGCCTGCGCGGCAGCGTCGGCCACTTGAATTCGCTTTTCGTGGGTTGATTCGGGATCAATTGTCAATTTCAGTTCAACACTGTCAGACGACGCTTTCGCAGTCTTCAGAAATTGCAGCACTTCAGCAAAGTTTTCAGCTCTGGCATCATCAATAAAAATGGTGTTTTGAGCGTCAATTTCAGCTTCAACAGTCGCGCTGTCTTCGGGATCCTGATTGACTGTCGTAGAGCTTTCGTCTGTCTTCGCCGGCGGCACGTCAATCTTCTTTTGCAGGTTAAAGGCAGCTGTAATCATAAAGAAGATCAACAACAGAAACGTTACGTCAACCATCGGCGTGAGGTCCATTTCCTCAAACTCCGGGGCGGGTCGCCCCATCGGCTGGTCTTCTTCGTCCTCTTCAATCCACGACGGCAAAACCACAGTAACAATCGACTTGGTTTTGCCTGCCTTTGTGGTCGCCGAAACTTTCTTCTTGGCAGAACCTGCATCAAACGCATCTCGCGTTGAGACAGACGCAGTGGCAACCGTGGCTGCAGAATAGTCGTCATCGTCCGACATCAGAAATGTATCAACGTCGTCGTAACTGCCAGACGACGTTCCGGCGTTTTGCGAACTCGCAGCCGGCATTCCTGGAGTTTCCTGTTTCGCCTTCTTCGCCGCCGCGTCCAATTGGTCAAGAATGGGCAGCTTAACCAGAGCGATATCTCGCCCCTGCTTATAAGCGGCTACCAGAACCTTCAGATCTGAATAGACGTCAGCAGCAGATTGATAGCGAAGAGCACGCCGCTTAGCCATCATCCGATGAACCATGCGGCAAATCACATCCGGAAGCTTCGGATTTTGTTCCTTCAACGGTGGCGGGGCAGTGTTCAAATGCTGAACTGCGATCCCCAACGCATTGTTTCCCTTGAACGGAGTCTTTCCGCACAGGATCTGGTAGCACGTGACACCAAAGGAATAAACGTCAGATCGCGGGTCAAGCTCCTTACCGCTGACCTGTTCGGGGCTCATGTACAGTGGCGTGCCGAGGGTCATTCCTTCGCGAGTGATATTGCCCGAATTGGGGTTATCATGCAGTTGGGCCAATCCAAAGTCGGCAACCTTCACTTCGCCCTTTTTGGTGACAAGTATGTTTTCCGGCTTGATATCGCGATGGACGATCCCGGCCTGGCCAGAAGCCTTTAGCGCCGATGCCACCTGACGGATGACGTGCAGACACGAACCGATATCAGGTACACCTTTTGTCTTCAGAATGCTGGCAAGGTCTTTCCCCTGCACAAACTCCTGAGCAATAAAGTGATACCCTTCGTCCTCACCAATGGTGTAAACCTGCACGATGTTTGGATGATTCAAACCGGCGGCCATCATGGCTTCCTGTTTGAAGCGGGCCAGCATGGTTTCACCAGACGCCGCCATCAAGGCGGGTTTCAGCACCTTAACTGCGACCATTCTTTGCAGGGTGACCTGTTCAGCAAGGTAAACGTCGGCCATGCCGCCACTGCCGAGCGGTCTCAGCAGGCGAAACTCGCCAAGCGTTTTATCTACCAGATCAGACATAACAACTTTCTGCTGAATCTCAGCGTTGGTCTCGGACGGCAAAGTTCATCAGAATCTCCTTCTCTGTTTCGCTGGCCACCTCGCCAATAATTTGTTCAACCTCTCCGACAGTTCCTGATCGCACATCGCGTTCGGCGTAGATCATCACCTTCACTTCTTCGCCCAGCGTCGTGCGTTGAATAAGTTCCGCCTTCACCTGATCCAGTGTGACCGGAACATCGTCCAGCGTAATACGTCCGGTCGAAGTTGAAGATTCCGGAGCAAAGATGGTCACATTTATAAAACCGGCGGCGTTGGCGTTTGTTCCGGAAGCTGCTGGCGGAATGTCCTTGTCGGGCGTTCCCTGCATGGTGGATGTGACCATGAAGAAAATCAGCAAAAGGAAAACGACGTCGATCATGGGCGTAATGTCCAGTTCGGCTTCGTCCTTCTTCTTTTTCTTGCTGCCAATGCCACCGTCTTCGAACACTCGAACATCTCCTAAAGGTGTAACTCAAACCACGACACCAAACTTAGGCGTCGCCGCGTACCTGAGCAGCCTCCAGATCGTCGAAAAACGTACCCATATTTTCCTGCACAGAATCCTGCAATCGTGCGATTCTGGTTTGAGTCATCGCCACAAATACAACCAGTGGAATCGCAATACTAAGCCCGGCCGCCGTGGTAAACAGAGCGAAACTAATGTCTTCCGCAAGCTCTGAAGGCTTAACACCGGACTCACCTGTGCCGGCGATCTTACCGAACGCCATAATCATCCCTGACACTGTACCTAACAGCCCCAACATCGGAGCCGATTTGATAATCGTGTTCACCCAGGAAGTGCGAGCATCAAAGTCGGACAGGATTTCGCGGGAGAAAAATTCACCAACAATCCCCTTAATTTTCTTAATCGGCTTGTTGCGGTTCTCAACGGCCACATGCACAAGCTGGGGAACGGCTCGCGACCACAATTCAGGAGTATCACAGGCTTCCGTTACACCTTCAAAGTCGTTCTTTTCCAGAAGTTCGCCAACATCATCCAGAAATGCGTCAGCCGCCTCACGCCCCGGAAAGCTTTTTTCTTTCACTCGACGCATCAACATCACAATACAATACAGGCCGTATATCGCAGCAACGGCCATGGCCAGATAGATCCCCTGGCCAAACCAGTACAGGATTGACGAAAGATCAACCTGCGCAAATGACGTCAATGCAGACGAGTGTTTCGACAGACTCAAGTATTGCATAAGAACTTCCCGGATCTAATACGACCCCAAGTACACTTAATGATCGTGTGAGTAACAGCAAACAATGGATTCAACAGTTAGCGTAACTTTTGACTGGTCACGGTAAACTCAAAACCGCTGCCAGACTTCTTAACCTGAAAATATGTTCTGCGAATTTGATCCGCCGTTCGACCACCATAATCCAGCTCCAATCGAGCCAGCATTTGTTCGGTTGCCGGGTCGTAAAAATGCAGAGGAACACCCGCAGCGGCATCCTTGACTCCCGCATTCACCAACAATTCAATATCCGCTTTAACTCGATCCCCGCCCGTCCAACTCATAAACAAACGCTTATCATCGGCGCTCATCCGCTGTTCGCGTAACGTTGGATTGGTCGACATGTTTTTGAGATAGTAAATTCGCCCATCCTTAAACGCACAACCCAGTTCGATTTTAAAGAAATCCAACTGCTTTGCGTACGACTTCAAATTGCCCTGTTCAGCAAATTGAATCAACCAGCGTTGTTCTCGCTTTGTTCCGCCGCTTCCGCCTCCGCCGGTGCCAAGTGGCCGACCGCCCGTACCGCTGGCACTGCCGGGGTTTCCACCGCCAGATGCGTCAGAAAAGTCATTGGGATTGGTTAAAGTGGCCGCCGTATCAGACAACGACACCATCTGCTCAGTGATTTGTTCCAGCTGACTTTCGCTTTGATCATTCGACAAAGACGGATCGTCTGAAGGATCTTCGGGAGATTCCACGTTCAGAGTTTCGTCTGGCGAACCATCTTCCCAGCCGCCATCGCCAGATTCCATAATCATCGGAATCGCCTGATGTTCCGGCAGCAGATTACTAAGCCAGATCGCAATCAGGATTCCAACAAAACCCAGCAGCCCCAGAAAAACGGCAATCTGAGCGGCTGTGGCCACGTCATACTTCGTCTCAGACATGACTGGAACGCGACCCGTCACATGCCGGGATTTTCGGTCCGGGACGCTGGATGACATAAATAGCCCTGAGACAAAGGAGTAGTCGAGAAGCACTCCAAACTCATTGTTGGAGCGTGCTCAAGAATGAGCAAAACCAGAATTGATACGATTTAAACGAAAAATTCAGTTAGAAAGGAATGCGATGCTAGCCGTTTTCCTGAGGAATTGTCAACAAACCAGGACGTCTCAACACAGATTGTGCTGATCATTGAACATACAATCGGTCTCCACGATAAGTATTCCTATTCGTAATTTGACGAAGGGTTGGCAAATCTGAACATCGCCAGACAATCCTTACTGTCGCAACGCCCCGAAAATTCCTGACGCTGTGAAACTCAGCCAGAAACACCTGGGGACTTTGCCGACGGCGCCCGCTTAGCGCAAGTTAGCAGAACTTGCGCCGTTCCGCCGGGCTACACGAACGCTCCTCCACATCAAACAACATACGAATCAAAGCCAAACATCCACTCAAAAACATTCAGCAACACGCGTCACCAGCACGCAACATCCACTGAATCCCAAAACACCAGAGGCTGACCTGTGAAACCAAGCTCTAAATTCATTCTGCTACTTAATTCCCTTTTAATCTTCCCTGCTGCCGGGCTTTGTGATGAGCCGTTTCGACACGTCATTTCGTCAACCTCACCGTCGCGAAACGACGTCGAATGGAGAACCTCGTCCGAAAATGTAACGCCTCACTGCGACCATCACTGGTGGATTCAAAAAAGCACTCTGCATGGGGGGCGACAGGAAGGCGTCGAACAGATTGTTATCAATAACGGCAGAATGGAAATTGTACTGTGCCCAACACGCGGCATGGGAATCATGTCCGTACGCATGGGCAACGTGCACCTGAAGTGGGACAGCCCCGTAAAAGAGGTGGTCCACCCACAGTACATCAACCTTGCAAGTCGAGGAGGACTGGGATGGCTTGAAGGCTTCAACGAATTTATGTGCCGCTGCGGGCTGGAAAACAACGGCCACCCCGGAACCGACAAATTCGTGAACAATGTTGGCGAAGAATCAGAAATGGAACTCACGCTGCACGGCAAAATCTCCAACATACCGGCCAGCCATGTGGAAGTTGCGGTTGATAGGACTGCACCATATGCAATTCACATCAAAGGTTTAGTCAACGAACGATTTCTGTTTGGCCCCAAGCTGGAACTTCACACAGAACTGATCGTGGTACCGGGTGAGAATACTTTTCAGCTGAAGGACGAAATCCGCAACACAGGATCGCAGGAACAGGAGTTCCAGATTATCTACCACGCCAACTTTGGCAGCCCAATTCTGCAAGAAGGCGCTCGCGTTGTCGCTCCGGCAACAGACGTTCAACCATTCAACGACCATGCGGCCAAAGACCTGGATCGCTGGCACACGTTCGACGCTCCACAAGCTGGCTTTGTGGAACAGGTCTACCTGCTGACACCCAAAGGCGACCAGAACAATCACACCACAGCCCTGATTCACGACAAAGCTTTCAACACAGCGGCATCGATCAGCTGGTCACTGAATCAACTGCCGTACCTGACCGTCTGGAAAAACACGGGAGCGTCTGAGGATGGCTATGTAACAGGCATCGAACCTGGCACAAACTTCCCCAACAATCGCAGCGTCGAACGAGCTGCTGGTCGAGTACCAAAGCTTGCAGCCGGAGAAAGCCGACACATCACACTGACCTTTGGACTATACGATGGTTTAGCAGAAGTGAAGAATGCACTGACCGCGGTCAACTCCCTGACACTATCAGGGGAAGCCATTGATTCACCGCCGATTGAAGTTCCCAAAATTGATCGCCTGAAACCACGCCAATAATGTTGGGCGACATACAACTTCAATAGCAAAACCGTAGAGCGTCTAAGAATGCTAACCACGACAACTGAATCCGAACAACGGCTTCGCCCTTGCCCCGGTGGCGTGGATCGCGACAGGACGTGGGCCGTTCTAATCGCCAAGCTGCTGCGTTGTGGCCACGAGTAATGACGCACGCCGTGCGCGCATCAGTTTTTGTAAGCCCCCAGTCTCTAATCATGCTTGCTGCTCAGCCGTTCGCTTGTGCAGCCAGCCTTCATACAGCAACGCGTCCATTCGTAAGTCGAATGGATTCTGGTACGGCATATCAACTTCCGACACAACCAATCCGTCGAAGGAAAAATCCGCCAGAATATCGAAAACACCCAGGCAGAATTCGCGAGACGTGTACATAGGACGATGCTCTCCATGGCCCGGCAATTGCCCGGGCATGTGTACGTGCTTTACGCAATGTGCATGGTGCTGAAACACAGACCGAACCAGTTTCAGAAATTCATCAAGCGAAGCCTCCGGTAACGTAAACATCCAGATGTGTTCCATGTCCAGAGTAACAGCCTGATGCTGCTCCACCCACGCCAGCAACTCATCCGCTGGAACTCGCATGGTTTCAATCGCCAGTACCACACCGGAATCAATCGCCCGCAGTTGATCGGCGTACTTTTTCAGCAGTGGAGGATGAATCACAATTGCCGAGGCATTCACTTCGTGAAATAAACGCACACACTCCTGCAGATGAACTTCCTGCAAGTCAGCTTTATTGGGGAAGTGCAGGGCATAACGCATGTCAAACTGCCGAGCCAGCGCCAAAATGTCGTCAACTCGCTCCAGCAAGTCGCGATTCAGAAAAAATTCTGCGTGTCGAAATCCTGCGTCGTGCGCTTGCTGAAATGCGGATCGTTCCGGCAGAAATTTTGTGGCAAGCCTTAACATCAATGAAACCTCATTTAGAGTCTTACTTAAAATGATGCGCATGGTGCGCGCATGTTGGTCGTAGCGACAACGGAGCGGCTCGGCGATTGGAACGTCCTACGTCTTTCTAAATGCCACACCACTGGATCAAGGGCGAACCCCTTGTCAGGAATTTTTGCTATTCACTTATCGAGTCGGCAAAATTCGCTGCCGGCATGAAATTTCTTCGTTTCGCCGTGCAGCTCCAAAATGCATCAGGTACTGATGATCTTTTCAGGACAGAAATCAACACAGCGGAATGTTGCCGCCCGAACACGACGCGGTGACGAAAACAGCAGATTGAACGCTTTCGGACCACAGTTTCGAACCAGAATTATAGTCGCGTATGTGAGACGAAAGACTGCCCAATCATCAATACATTGCAAACGGCAGGTTCATCAACGATCATGCAGGCGACGCCAATTTGGAGTAAGTCAAAGACGCTCAACATTCACATTCCTGCCGGAAAAACGCCATGCATCCTGTGCTGAACCGCAACCTGTATCTTGTCAAAGAGAAAGTCGGGATGTTTAAGGCGGCCAGCAACTACGACATCTTCGATCCGGAAACAGGTGAAGAGCTCATCCATTGCCGCGAAGAGCGTCTGGGTATGTTTACAAAGATGCTAAGATTCACCGACTACAAAACGATGACCCCGTTTCATGTCGACTTAAGAACACCGTCTGGAGAACCAATTCTAAGCGTCCAGCGAGGCATCTCGTTATTCCTGTCAACGGTCAATGTGCTTGACGAAAACGACGTTCGAATCGGAGGCTTCAAACAGAAGTTCTTTTCCGTTGGCGGGGCGTTTCGAGTGCTTGGCCCTGACGATCGCGAGCTTTGTCAGTTAAAAGGGAAGTGGACCGGCTGGGATTTTAAGTTCATGTCCGGAAATGTGGAACTGGCACATGTTTCAAAAAAGTGGGCCGGACTTGGAAAAGAAATGTTCACATCCGCTGACAACTATGTCCTTGAAATATCCGACGAAGTCCCAACCGGCAACCCTCTAAGACAGCTCATCATGGGAGCCGTCATGTGCATTGATATGGTGCTGAAAGAACGATAAACAAGGCCTGCACAACCGGCCGGCGTAACGACGACCAACAAACCCGAAATCGTACAAAACTGAATTTTTCAAGCTCCGTACTTTGCGGCGATCAATTAAAACATACTTTGCTTGCGCGGCGTGCCTGTCAGCAATGACAGTTGCATTTCAACCGATCTGTTGCGCCGAAACTGGCATGAACGCGGCGTTGATATTCGCCAAATATAATGCTGACACGAACCTGCCGATGATCGGCATGCAGTTCATCATCGCGGCATGGATCTTTGTTCTGGGAGCGTGTTTCGGAAGCTTCCTGAACGTTGTCATCTATCGCCTGCCTGCTGGAATGTCGCTTGGTAAACCGAAATCTCGTTGTCCCAGATGCGAAACTCCACTGGCAGCTCGTGACAACATCCCCGTATTCGGCTGGATTTTCTTAAAGGGTAAATGTCGCTATTGCCAATTACCGATTGCTGCCAGATACCCCATCATTGAATCCGTTTGTGGCGGAATATTTCTGGCATTGTTGTTTGGCGAACTACTGACCGGCGCGACAAACCTGCCATTGCGTCACCCCGACCACTTTCACGTCAATCCCGGCTTTTGGCTGGTCTGGTTTGCGAAATGGGACCTGTTGGGAATTTATCTTTATCACTGCTGCTTGCTGATTGTGGTACTTGCCGTGGCAATGATCGGCTTTGATCAACACCCACCCCAAAAACGACTTACGGTCTTTGCTCTAATCGTGGGCCTGGTATGCGGTACTATGTGGCCGGAACTTCGTCCGGTGCCCGGATGGTTCATGTATTCCAAAACTTTCCAGTCTATCGGCGCCGGATTTGAATGGACCGATACCATACTGAATCCGGGTGGACGCTATTGGACGGGCGTCACTCTTGTCGGTTTTCTGGATGGAATCCTCGGGCTGCTGGGTGGAGCAGTGTTTGGCAGAATCGTGACGTGGCCGTTGAGTCAGCCGAAACAAACTTCGTCGTTGACATGGCCACATATCGCCGCGATTCACAACTCGTTTCTGGTAACAGGAGCATTCCTTGGTTGGCAAGCGTGCGGGATGCTGGCAGTGATTACCCTTCCCACGCTGGCGGTAATCGTATTCGCAATCCGCCAAGGAATCACACGATTCGAAGAGCGTGCGATCGCACCGGCATTTTTTGCAATGTTGCTGACGTTTCTTCTTGTTTGGAGCAGGCTGGCACTTGCCTCGTGGATGATAGGCATCGACGGCTGGAAGTTCAGTTCCCTAAGCTGGCAGATCGACTGGATCATGACGACCGCCGCCATGATGTTGGCCGCATTGGTATTCGGCAGGTTCGTCGGCCAATTGTGCCCTATAGCTGAAGCACAGGATGAGACAGGGGAGTTCGGTATTAGTTCACCAACGTCATCCACGGATGTTCAGGAACAGTCAGAATCTTAATTGCGCCGCTGGACTTACAGCGTCAGAGTAAGTCCGAACACAAATGAGTTCTGCACCACACTTTTATCGCTGACCGTTGTTACGTTGATCAATGGCGCAAACCCCATACTGCGAATGTATTCGAAAGACATAATCACGTTCGGCGAAAGGTCGCATTGCAGACCAAGTACAAACTGCTGATTGAATTCGTATTCCGCCGACCTCGGCCCCTGAATCCCTTCACTCCAACTTCCGGACAATCTCATGTCTTTCCCAAGCCACAGCAGATCCAAAGCTGATTCCAGCCGATAAGCCGTTACTTTGTGCGACGTGGTTGGCCATTCATTCATTGTTTGAACAACTTCACCTTCAAACTGCCAACTGCCCCAAAAAATCGAAGCATTGACATCCCAAAGTCCATTCATGGGGCCAACCACTGTCGGATCCAGATGTTCAGCAGTGGGACCATCATAAATACTTCCGTGCAGATACCCTGCGCCGATCGCCAGTCCTGCATCGTCGCCGAACGGTACGTCGTATCGAGCATTCACAGCGAAATTATTCAGGTGGCCTTTTTCTTCGCTGTCAGCAACACGAATACCACGACTGCCATTCAATGCTGTGGCTGACAGGTTGAAACCGCCAGCCGCATAGCCGCCACCAATGCCTTCGGCAAGCGGTGAAAAATAATGCCAGATCATTGACTGGCTAAACGGACTAAGCGTCCCCATATCTCCAAACGACACCGTCTTTTTACCCATGAAAGCGTACCACGGAGATTGCTCCAGATTTCCAAACACAACATAGGCCTGACGCATTTGAAAGCTGCCTTGCTTCGGCGCTGGAAAGGTAAATACGTCTGAAAACAACGTCTCCATGTAACCATGAGCCCACGGAGAAAAGCGAGCAACAAAGGCCTGATTCGCCTGCAACAGGCGAGCATCAGTCACCGTATTGCCGGTAAAGTCCGTCGGAAAACGCCCAAGGTAAGAAAACTTGTCTGTCGTATTTGTTCGACCAACCATTGCCGACGCACGCAACTGACCTCCCAGCGTTAGCCCCACACCTTCGGTTCCACCATGGAACGCTGGATCGATCAACAGCAACTCTTTGTCAGCCTGTCGATTCTGAAAGTCCAACAACGATTGCGTTAAACCTGCATTGAGCCTGATCGCTGGAATGAACCCGGATGGAGGTACGTACGGCGCGTTGTTGTATTCAGCCGGCAAACCGTTGTACAGGGGGGACTCGGATCCCATTGAATATCCGCTGGAGTTCGTACCTGCAGGTGCATAAATGCTGGCCCCATCCTGCGCTGCCGCCACGTTAAGTGAGGCTGCCGCAAGCAGATTCAACACGGTCAGCGAAAGAGTTACTGTAGAAAGTTGTGTTTGATGGGCAGTTGAAAAAGGCGACGTGTTTC
>ERZ887942.7-NODE-7-length-148111-cov-8.180256_pt1 | contig 148111 bp, 136 predicted proteins | sample MGYA00521099_ERZ887942 | MGnify/ENA primary metagenome ERZ887942 (study PRJEB32303, sample SAMEA104408605) | aquatic metagenome | biome: Brackish water; feature: Pelagic; material: water | place: Baltic Sea | collected 2014-06-07T06:48:00 | depth 16,251 m ... | reverse complement strand
ATTCACCTTCTTTCCGTGATAGTACTAGCATATGCAACCTCCTTTGCTTTATGTGGACACTTAAATTAACTCAATAGTTCGGCAATGTCTTCACCCAGATAGGTGAGGTTTTCTGAAGTAGCTATTCGTAAACGTATGGAATTAGGCGACATTTGTAATATATCGGAGTTTTTATACACGTTAGGGATAGAAGCGATAGGAAATAAGAATCTGGCAAAACTTGTTATTCTTGGACACGTTAGACAGGGCATAAGGACTTAGCAAAACTCAACATCAAATGTTGTCATATGTTGACATTCTGAGGGGGCTCGAACTTAACAATACTTAACACCCAAGGGTGGGGTACCCCCCTTTACCCCCCTCCGTGCCATTGCCAATGTCAATCTATGTTCCAGCCCCCTAAGATAGGAATTTAGGATAGGAATGCTGGTGTTTTGGCATGTTTTCACCCTTTTGGGTGATAAGGATCAACCAAGGATATAAACCTGATAAAACCTTAGTTTTATCTAAGGATAAACCTCATAAAACTTCATATTAATCAGTCATGGCTAACCCTACGGCATACATACACGATGCCAACTATTGCTTATCAAGTGGTCTACTCTGATAAGTGCTTATTTTACCCCTATTTCAGAACTCTAGTGCCGTACTGGTAGGGTAGCCCTAGTTGAGAGAGTTAGCTCTGAGAATAGCCCTAAATGGCCTCATTTCAGGCATGAGTGGGTATTTAAATAGGGGGTGGGGGGGGCAAATACGGTTTCTATTGGGATAGGGGTGGGTGCCCCCTTGTCATACTCGCTTCGCTTTAAAAGACGGCCAATATCAAGCCAGAGTGACTGTGAATTAGTCAAATTAACTCGAATCTAAAAATTTTTATATTTTTAGGAGCTTCTATGCCCACAATTGTTTGTGCTCCCCGACATTCAAATAGCGTAATAGTTACGGTTACTCCGGTAGCAGTTTTAAGAATTATTGATTCCTCTTCCCTTCTTGAAAGTACTAGCATACTCGATCGCCTTTTCGTTATGACGTATATTGTAAATAATAGGTTCGTGATTTATTGTTTTCACCCAATTGGGTAATTTGCAGGTGGTCCCTTGGTCTGATACACTTAAAACAGCTCTGAGCACATTAAGATGAAACGGATATCTCAAAAGAGCATTGTTGCTCGACGAGATATGTTGATAGGAGAGATAGTTTTTGCTGATTCCGTACCATATAAAAAGCTCGGTAATGGTTTGACTGCTGCAAAATAAAAAGGACTTATCGGTAAGAAAGCTCTAGTGAATATTGATCAAGACGGCTTTATTCAGTTAATTATAGATAGCGCAATTGAAAGGGAAAGAGATTCAACTAGGGGGTGGGCCGGTATTTTTGGGAGGGTATCCGAAATCTGGAACGACCTTGTTGTGCGCATTGTTAGATGCACACCCGAATTTATTAGTGTTTCCAGAAGAGACCAAATATTTATCAACTTTTAGGTTTAATAAAGAGCTTGATTTTCGAGATAAGTTGGCTCGATATGTTGATCGTTTTCAGTTGTTTGGCAAGGAGTCGCTATTTAGTTCGGGTTATAGGGATTATACGCATATAGATTTCTTGGTATTTCGAGATGCTGCGCTAGAATATTTTGACGCTAGTGATGGATCTGTGCAGAGGGGCTTTGAAGCTTTGATGTACGGATATAAAAAGGCCATTGGGAGTGCAGCATTACCCATTAAAAAGTGGGTTGAGAAAACGCCTCGAAACGAGAGACATTTTGAGTTAGTACGTTCTTGGTGGCCTGAAGCTAGACTGATCGTGATGATTCGAGATCCTCGAGAGGCTTTGCTTAGCCATCGTAGATATCAAACCAAAAGAAACTCTAATAAACGCATTTCACTTGGAGATTTTGTGCTTGCATGGTTGGAATCCTATGAACTCGCAAGCTTAGAAATAAAAAAGGATAATGCTCGAGCTATGATGGTTCGATTCGAAACCCTTGTCGCCGCTAGAGAGGGAACGATGGAGGAAGTTGCCAGTTTTATAGATATACCAGTAGATCTGACGCTATTTACGCCGACAAAGGCGGGTAATTATTGGGAGGGTAACTCCTCACACGGTGATAGCAAAATTTCAAACGTGCAAGATGAGACCGTTAAGTTAGTGCGGCTAGGAGAGCTAGAAATTTTCTATATTAATTTTGTTCTAGGATTCGCAATAAAAGAATTTGATTACCCCCTTTATCGTTGGTTTCCGCACTTGCCGAAGAGCTTCTCAAAAGCTACAGGAAAGATCGGACGGATAATACAACGGATAGGTAATTTATTGAGTAAAGAGTGAACTGATTAAACTGTTTATAAAAAATCAAACTAATTAATTTTAAAGAGCCGATTTCTATTCGAATAGAGAGTGGGTACTTACTTGCCATATTCGCTTCGTTTTAAAAGGAGCCATATTAATGTCAACAAATGTCATGTTCTAAGTTTTTAGATTGACCATGCGAATGACTGCATATTGTCCAAAGCGAACATTCAAAATCCTAAATCAATATTCGGGTCTTATTTTTTATAAATCAATCTTAACTTTTTGGGGATCGCTACCATGAAATTTAATATGAATGGTGAAAGGGCTACTCGTGTGCCCACGCGAACCAAAACTAATCAGGTTCATTTTCGAAACACATCTTATGACTAGTTGGGGGCATCATCGTCAATGTCCACTATCTTTCCCTCTACCACAAGTATCTTGTCTGTACGTATATCAAAAGCGTTTCTGGCAGATTCAAACGAACTATTATTATAAATAAGGTCATCTTTTCTAAGGAGCGCTTCTATGGCGATAGCTTGTGCCTCATCTTTGGATTTTGCGTTCGTGCTAACAGAGTAGAATTGAAGTCTTTGAGTCACAAAGCTATTGTTCAATCCACCCATGGATTTGTCAAAATACGGAATAGCAACTTGGTATTCTCGATGTGTCGGCAGGGTAAGGAAAAAACTTGAGACAAATAAGACACATAGGACCATGACAAACAAGTGGACACGCAGACGTAGAGCTTCTGTGTCCTTATGCTTCATCCCTTCCACAATGCCTACAAAGGTGCACGCGCCAGCAAAAACTAAGAACACAACACCCACGCCATAACTAGTATCCTGTTCCTGATAGTAATACATTACTGCTAAGGCGAAGCCAGCTGTAGCCCAGAGGAAGTCAAGGCCTAGGTAATAGTAAGGCGGGTTTTTTGGAGAATACGAGTCAGGCCATTGCACTTTGTACCTAGAGAGAAGGTACTTTATCAGGAAAATAATCCCATATAGGATTAAGTAATATATCAAATCTGATCTATCCATTTTCGCTCCCTACGATTTTGGACCTTTCCGCCCAAATACCAGTATGAGTACTTATCCTATATTTGTCTAGACTATGATATGGGGAGTATAAAAGCACATGTTCCATTAATCGAATGACTAATAATTGCCCAAAGTGGGCATTTATTTAAATACTAATGTACGTAGTCTTCGGCCAGATAGAGACATTAGATAACGTTCGTTAACGATATTATCTTCCATCCACTGAACAAAGTCGGGGCGTAAATTTAGCTTATATTCGGACCAAGACTCTCTTCATTGTTGACAACGATTGGAGAAGAGATGGTATTAATATGTGTGCTATAAATTGAAGGCCTTCTGGAGTTGGCCGAAAAGCTTGGCTATTCTCCATAACAAGAGCGATGATAGAGGGACGTTTCAGATGAATTTCATAACGGGAACTGTAAATTACGTATTGGGCGAAGCAACGATGGCCTTTCAGTTTTTCATAGTCGTTGTGATATTTAGTGCTATCTGGGCGCTTGCTGGTTGGATAGAAAGAAGGAAATGGCACTGGTTATTTAAACTACCTCTATGTGTTATTTTTTTGGTATCGATACAATTTATAGCTAACGCGTGGCTGTACGTCAGTGTACAAAGTGACGAGACATTCTGGTTTTGGGGATTCAAGCCGCTAGTAGAAGGGATGTTGGTACCAATTATATTTGTAAAAATGATACCTACACAAGGAATTAAGATCGCGCTCTGGGTTGTGATCGCATACACCGGAATTCAGTCCTACATGGTATATGCGTATTTTGCGTACGAAACGGTTGTCACTAATTACGAACTTTATATTGCGCTGATTTCATCTTTCGGAGCCGTGGCGACTTGGTTGGTGTTATTTAAAGGCGGAATCAGCGTGAATCAACCAATTGATGATTAAATTTCTTTTTAACCCCTTCACCTTAAGATTTTCGTGTTGGTAGAACGAATGTAAGGGAAACAACGACGTCAAATTCTAATGGTTGCGCCATCCGAAATGTCTAATTCGTCCGTTTTGCTAATATTCGTAAGTTACTAATGGCCGCTTATTGCCCATAGCAGTCATTCACATTTGTAAGTCGTGAGTAATCCATTGATCTCAGCTGCGAATTCTGGAGAAAACCCTGCCTGAACCGCACACCATAATTTAGCAATTCCTTTGTCAGCAAATCTGACCCTCCATGTATTCTTCTGGGCGGCAAACTCGAATTCGTCATAGAGGCCATTGCGATATTGGTAGTGAACGTTCTCGTTTAATCTGAACTGAGCGAGCATCGAACCCAGGTACTGATACGATTCCAACTCTGTAAGCTCTTCTCCTTTGTCTCCTCGAAAATTGATGTTCGCGTACTCTCTATCACTGGTTATTTCGAAAAGCATCGTCGCGACTGCTTGCGATATTTCATTGCGCGTTTGAGCCTGCATCATTTCTCGATTCTGATTCAGTTCATACACCAGAAGAAAAATTCCGATAACTACGCCTACGTTTCCGAGCAAGTGCAGAGTCTGACCAAAATCAAGTTTCTTCAATTTTTCTCCCCTAAATGTGCTGTGGCTTGCATACTAATTGCTAACGAACGGCTGCTAATTGCTGCGATTTCAACCGGTCGACGCAACACCTAAACTCTAACTATAGAGAAGAGGGTGTTAAAAATGAAGCAAAGACCGAGGATTTACTACACAGAAACAGATAAAGCATTGATGTGGGATCGTTGGCAAAAAGGCGATTCACTCCAATCGATAGCGAGCTTGTTTGGTCGGAATCACAGCTCGATCGCTGGCATTTTGTCGCGAACCGGCGGTATCCGACCGCCACAAAGAAAGCGTTCACGATTAGCACTGACGATGTCAGAACGTGAAGAGATCTCACGTGGTGTTGTCGCCGGTCAGTCTATCCGATCGATTGCCAGAACACTCGGACGTGCCGCCTCAACCGTGAGCCGCGAGCTTAAACGTAATGGTGGTCAGCGATGTTATCGGGCAAATAAAGCGGATCAAGCCGCCTGGGATCGGTCACATCGTCCCAAGCGATGTAAACTGGTGGATAATCGAGCATTAGCCCGTATGGTGGCGAAGAAACTCACAATGGAGTGGTCGCCCGAACAGATCGCTGGCTGGCTGAAATGTACGTATCCAGATGATGAGGACTTTCAAGTGTCACACGAAACCATTTATCGCAGTCTCTTTGTACAAGCCCGTGGAGCCTTAAAAAAGGAGCTTCTTCAACACCTTAGGAAGAAACGTGCCATGCGTCGTTCACGTCACCATACACAGAAGACGGGTGATCATGGCAGGATCACCGATGCTGTATCGATCAGTGAGCGACCAGCCTCAGTTGAAGACCGGGCGGTGCCCGGTCACTGGGAAGGTGATCTGATCTCTGGGCCACGCAATACCCATATCGGAACACTAGTTGAACGTCACACACGTTACGTGATGCTCGCAAAGGTAAATGGCAAGGACACAGAGACCGTGATCAACGCCCTGATCAAGCAGGCGCACAAACTACCAAGAGAGTTGTACAAATCACTCACTTGGGATCGTGGTAAAGAATTGGCTGACCACAAGCGATTTACGCTAGCCACTGACGTTGACGTTTACTTCTGTGATCCCCACAGCCCTTGGCAGCGGGGTTCCAATGAGAATACTAATGGTCTGCTTAGGCAGTATTTCCCGAAGGGAACAGATCTCTCGATACACTCACAAGCAAAACTCAATGCGGTAGCCAGACAGTTAAACGAACGACCGAGAAAAACGTTAGACTATCAAACACCAGCAGACCGATTTAACCAATGTGTTGCGTCGACCCATTGAGATCACAGTAATTAACGGTCATTCGCAGTAACTAGTTTTTGTACACGTTAGGGATAGAAACGATAGGAATTTAGTACCTATCAAAACTTGTCATTATCGGACACGTTAGGCAAGGCCTCACAACTTAGCAAAACCCAACATCAGAACCCAACAAAACTATACATTAGAACCTGTTAAAACTTGTCATTCTTAGACACGTTAGGCAAGTCCTCGAAACTTAGTAAAACTCAACATCAGATATTGACAATTGTTGACATGTTTATGGGCTAGACGTTAGTAATACTTAACACCTAAGAGGGGTGGGCACCCCCTGACCTCCCTTTGTGCCAGTGCTATTGTCCATCTATGTTCCAGCCACCTGCGATAGGGATTTAGGATAGTAATGCTAGTGTTTTGGCATGTTTTCACCCTTTTGGGTGATAAGGATCGACCTAACAAAACCTTACATTTAGCACCTAAGGATTGACCAAGGTTAAACCTCATAAAACTTCATATTAATCAGTCATGGCTAACCCTACGGCATACCTACACGATGCCAACTATTGCTTATCAAGTGGTCTACTCTGATAAGTGCTTATTTTGCCCCTTTTTCAGAACTCTAGTGCCGTACTGGTAGGGTAGCCCTAGTTGATAGAGTTATCTCTGAGATAAGCCCTAAATGGCCTCATTTCAGGTATCAGGGGGGTATTTAAATAGGGGTGGGGGCAAATACGGTGCGGAGGTGGATTGGGGGTGGTACCCATATCTGATACTTACCACCATTTAAAAGGAGCGAGCATTTTGATCGGTTTGTTCTAGCGTACGCATTTTTCTCTTATTATAAAATCGTTCAATGTAGTCAAAGATAACAGTTCGTGTTTCTGAGCGAAATGTTCAGTACAAGGTAGGTAGTTATCTCGATTGGCTAGTTCTCAGGTTTACGGCAATAAGATACAAAGAAATCGAGATTGATCTGCATAAGCTTCTCAGTCACCTGGCCGAGCTCAATATCTTCGAAATATTTACTCAAATAGAAATTTAGATATTTAAGATTGGAAAGATAAAAACATTGCTCGCCATCTCGAAAGTCCCAATTATTAATTTGAAATTGATGAGCTCCAACTACTTTAGCATTGACGTAGATGTCATGTTCCGGGCCAGCAGTCGTCAGATACAAGCCCCCTCCTGATTTTAGTACTCTAGAGTACTCCCGCAATGCAGCCAAAAAACTTTCTTCATTTTTCTCATAATGAATAACATTATTAGAAATAATTAAATCAAATTCTTCACCCTCAAAAGGTATAGATTTATTATTGCCTGTTTTAATGTGAATATTTTCAAAGCCCCGATTGCGTAAATTCTCGTAGGCTAATTTGGACATATCATCCGTGATTTCTACACCATAGCAATCGCAACCTTTGACAAGAAAAGGAAGCAAATTGTTACCAAAGCCACAACCAATATCGAGCACTTTAGTACCGACACCAATCTTTGGTTTAGGTCCCTTTAGGTACCCACCAAAAAGCACCTTCACCATAGCCTATATAGGCCACGCTGGATAATCACCTTTCGACTTTTCATTATTAAAATTAGTCCAATTTTGATTTGAGTCTTTCATTTTTTCAATTTCCTATATTACGGAAAGCCCAATCCGACAAGTTCAGTAGTCATTGCTTTTTCGATCTTATTAAACGACGAGTTTAAAAACAATTAAGGTCGAACCCATTTTTTAATAAGGTCCGTCATTTCGGATTAAAAGCAATTACACAATTCATGAGCAAGGTGAGGATCAAGTGAGGCTTGGATAAGGATGTAATAATGTTTTCAGGGTCCCTAAGTACGATACTCCGTGAAGGTTCAGTCAAGGGAAACTAAGTAGAGTCATCCCTACGGCACACCTATGCAATACCCACTATTCCCGATCAAATATCCTGTTCTGAAAAGTGATCGATTTAACCCTTTCTCAGAACACTAATGACTTGCTGGTAGGGTGGCCTCGCTCAGTAGAGTTAGCTCTGAGAATAGCCCTAAATGGTCTTATTTTAGGCTTCAGGCAGTAAATTGAATTAGAGCGGGGGGCGGACAGATTCGTCAAGCAAACATATTATGGCTGATGGGATACTACACTGGTATAGTGAGCGGACATAAGTTGGTTCTGCACGTATGCGTAGAAAAAGGTGTAGTTCAAATGCTGTATCAAACTTTTAGGCTCAATGCAGCTTTCAACAGTGGTTTGATAAGCGACGCAGCCTGCGAGCAACTAGATATAAAAACGGAGCAACTTGCTAGAAATGTGTATGGAAGAATATATCGATCCTCTTTTTTTCGACATTGATGACTTAATAAATAATGGATTTGCGCGTTTTAGTTCAAGAAACCTTAAAATTACCACAATCCAACTTAGTAAGAGCATGCTGGATGATGTCGTTTCTATGGGTATCAGGACGCTTCCCAAACCCCAGAAGGCTGAAAATATCGGCGACTATATTCAAGAACTGTACCTGGAAGACCAAGAAGGCGGAACTAATTTAACGTCCTCGATTTACCAACTTCTCCCTTCACTTCCCACGCTGTGGAGATTTTCTGTTCAGGAGGAGTTGATTGAGGTTTTAGCATTCGCAGGCGTTAGTTCCGCAACTTTAGGAACGATTCCTGTAGTGAGAATTGATCGGCCCAAAACTAATATATTTGCAACTCCTTGGCATCAGGATTATTGGTTTTCACAGTCGGCAGAAAATTCTATTGTTATTTGGTTTCCACTTACAGAATTACATGCGGACATGGGGTTTCTAAGAGCGATTCGTTCTCCATCAAACTATGGGATTGTAAAATTTAAGGAATATAAAGAAGGGCACGAACCGTTTGAGCCTGTCAAAAAAATTGATGAAAGCCAAGCTATAGATTTAGAGTGCACATTCGGCGATATATTGATTTTTTATCAATCACTACTGCACAAAAGCGGCGATAACTTAAGTGACAAATGTCGAGTCAGTTCTCAGTTAAGATTTAATAATATGAATAATCAGCGACTTCCATTCTCAACATTTGTCGCCAAACATTCAGAATACGTGACGCAAAGACAAGAAGATGAGATTAGTGGTTAATAAAATAGATACATACAACATTAAGAAGTGTCCTTGTTGTGAGGAGGTGGTTAGCTCCAAACTTCTTTCCAGAAAAGAAACTCTTACAAACAAGATTGATACATACTCTTTAATCCATAGTGATGTTGTTTGTAATAATTGCGGATTAGTTTACACCTCCAGCCGCCCTAATGATATTCAGGTATCAAGTTACTATGAGAACTATCATCCAGATTCCTCAACAACTAACGATTCGGAAAACCTTTCTCGTCTAAAAGTAATAAATAAGTATTTGGATGGGCAAGGTGTAAAAGTTCTCGAGATAGGAGGAGGTGAACGATCTGCTTTTTCAAAGGTGTTAGAGAAAAATGGATGTCTTGTTTCCGGCGTAGAGGTTGGAAATAGTTTTCCTATTAATCAAGATAATGACTGTGTTTGTAGCTATTACGTGATGGAGCACATTAATGACTTACATGAATACATGCTAAACGTTAATCGAGTTCTTAAAGATGGTGGCTATTTAATATTTGAAGTTCCTGATTTTGAAAAATTTCCTTTAGAAAGTTTAAACGAGGAGCATGTAAATCATTTTTGTAGAACAAGTGTTGAGGCTTTATCTGACAGATATGGCTATTCTTATATTGATGTCAATCAAGATCAAGCATCAAGGTACTTTGGAATGCTATGTGTTCTTAAAAGGACTTCCTGTTTAAAGAAAAATAGAAAAAGTGACATCGATCTCGTTAGGTTAAAACAGATCTATTTTGCTGCGATTTTAAAACGTGAAGAAAAGATGAAACAATTCCTAACAATTGCAAGACAATTGTCGCGCAGTGATGAAACAGTTTTAGTATGGGGTGCCAACCAAAACTGCGTAAAGTTGTTGGGGCAGTTCGAGGAAGCTGGGGTTAAAAATTTTACGCTCGTGGACTCATCAAAATATAAGCAGTCAATAAATTTTATGGGATTCCACGTGCGATCGCCCGATGAAGTGGATTTAGAGAGTTTTGGAGCTGTATTGGTTTGTGCCTCGACCGCGTATTTGTCTATCTGTAATGACATAGAGATCAGGCCACACCAAAAAAATATGGCTATTCACAAAGTGGATTATAATTAAATAGGTTTATTCGATAACCTGAATCTTATTCTTGCATATACACATGGTAAATATATATAAAGATTACCGTCTAACGGTATAGGGAAATAGGCGAAATTGGGCTCTATCGCACCGTCTAACGGTATAGGGAGGTTCTAAAAATAGGGCTATCGCACCGTCTGACGGTATAGGGGGCTACCGTCTAACGGTGAGGGTATTCTAATTTTTATGATGCAAGGGAGGCGTCATCATTGTGATGGTTTTTGGATAATCTCGCTTTTGTTTGAACGCAGGGTCTTTCCAATAATTTAGCGGGGAATTCGTTGGTTTAACATCCAGTATCTTCTTGCACTCATCAATCTTTCGAAACGTAAGAGCCCACAAATGACACGCACCTAAAACACCACCTTGTCGCGTCTTAATAACAAACCCCTCATTCAATAGTTCGTCCATAGCGTTCCGAATCTTAGAGTTTGAGTTCCAGCCTTGTTTCTTCAATATAGAAATTGAAACGCACAAATCGCCATTGTTTCGACCATTGTATTGGGTGCCTAATGTAATAAACATGTGGATGGCTGTGGAAGACAACTGTAAGAACCTAGGGTGTGTGATTAAGCTATGTGGAAGAGCCAGAAACTGACCGCTACTAGCTCTTCCTTTGGCTTTGGGATAGTTGGTACTCATACACCCCCCTATGCTTGAGTGATTTCACTCTTACACTTTTTACCGAACACTAGAATCTGCCCCTGAAGGCTGAAAAGTGACCAATTTGATGCAATCTCAGAGTTAACAGCCAACATCTGAATCATCGGTAGGGTCTGAAGGGTCTTTCTCCTCGTTTGGGCATTCTGATGCAACCTCAAAGTTTGCTAACTTCTGCCGCCTCTCAACTTCGAACTTGTCCAATTCCTTGTTAAGTGCTTCTTTAGATTCGACACCATAATATTTCAATACCGACTCAGGTATTCGATCCGTAGTAGGCCTTACATCGAATAATTCACAGTTCCCAACTGAACATAATGTGACTTGCTGCTTCCAGGTTCCCATTGCCATTTCATCGTAAATACAGCTTTTACAATGCCGATTAATTGCTTTTCGAAGGCTCATGATTCCACCTTCTGTGATTCGATGATTCGGTCATTTACCCATTGGTCGATGGATGTTGAACTCCAACCAATAGCGCGAGGGCCTAAGGAAAGGGATTGCGGGAAAGTTCCTTCTTTCATTCGCAAATAAATGCTTGAGCGAGATATTCCAGTTATCTCTTTAACTTGCTTTAGTCTAAGTATCTTAATAGTCATCTATGTGATTCCTGCGCCGCTAAGCGCTGTTAACAGATGACTAGGTATTATTCACATATGCAGGCTTGGTTATACAGGGGAATAGGGTACTTAGCGGGGTACCTTTATTGATTTACCCCTTTTTTATCGAATCGGCACAGGTTTTGATCTTTAAAAAACTTTTTTGGGGTCGAAGCGATATCGCCTTTATTTTTAGACTCGCTAAAAAATAGGTCTCGGTCTGCTTTTTTTAATTCATCCCAAACTTCGTGTCGTTTTTCTAAAATACTGTCTCCAATCTTATATCCTCGACCTATTAACCAACCAGCAAGAGCGAATTCCCTTAATTGTTGCTTGGAGATTTTTTCGACCTCCAAAGTTTCTTCGCCCTCAATTGCTATTCCTAGACTAGCTAAAGCTGTTATTTCAGCATCAATCAATTTCTTGGCCAATAAAATGATTTCCTCTCTGATTAGTCGTACTTTTTCATTTTCGATGCAAGGAACAATCATTGTGGATTCAATAGGTGGAAAAATATGTATGTCACTAATGCCTACACTCGGCCATTGTTCATCGTAAGTTATTAAAACGCCTATGCTCGTTCTGTAGTCAGCGCATTGCCCAAATGTGTTAGCTGCAAAGGCTTGTACGTCAGTGCTACCCCGCTCAAGAAGTGAATTAGTTTCTCTCTGAAGTGACATCACGTCGGACGAAGATAATTTAAGTCCTATTTGAACACCAATAACGTGGGGGCTATCACCGTAGAATTCGGAAATCGTTATGTATTTGTGAGGCCAGTCACCATAGCAAAACTCCATAAAGGAATTATCTACGCGAACATTCCCGTCAACAAAAACTAGAAATGTTAATCCGAGTTGTTGGAGTTGGGTTAGTTTCGATCCTAAGATCAGCGGGTCGGCAATTTTGGCTTGACGAAAAGCTTCTTCTAGGTATTTAAGCCCCTCTCTGAAGGTGGGGTATGGGGTTAGTGAAATCATGTCGTTGGGTCTCGTTACAAACCTAGCTAAATTGATCCCTAATAATAGGTACGATGTTTTCAGTTATACCAGATAAATAGTTGCTCCAGTCAGTCATGATTTTTTTGCGTTCATCCATGTACTCACTCCGGTTATAGGCCGCCCGTACTTGATTGCGCTCAACGTGGGCCAATTGCCGTTCAATAGCATCACGGTTATAGCCCATTTCGTTGAGTATGGTGCTAGCAGTAGAGCGAAATCCATGACCAGTTGCCTTACCTTTATACCCCATTCTATACAAAACATTTGTTACAGCGTTCTCGCTAAGAGCTTGTTTTGGCTTATTGGGGCTGGCGAATACATACTCACGATTACCGTTGTGAGCTCTTAACTCTTCTAGTATTTCCAGTACACGAGGGGAGAGGGGTACGAGGTGATCATTACCCTTCTTCATGCGCTCGGCAGGGATTAGCCATACAGATTCTTCTAAATTGAATTCCGCCCATTTCGCAAAACGAAGTTCGCCCGTTCTTACGAATGTATGAGCGAGCATTTCGGTGGCTAGTTTAGTAACGGGGTGTCCGGAGTATTGGTTTAGATCATCCATGAACTTAGGCAGTTCCTTTCGCCCAAGCGCTTTTTGGTGGACAACTTTCCGTTTCTTGAATACACCCTGTAACTGCGTGGCTGGATTGAATGCTGCGCGTTCAGTTAGTACGGCGTACTTAAATATCGCCTCACATCGTTGTCGTAACCTCGAAACAATGTCGTAGGCTCCACGCTTCTCTACTCGTCGCAAAACATCAAGCAATTGAGGTGTTGTTATTTGAGCAATAGGCTCATCTCCAATATGAGGAAATATGTCGAGCTCTAAATAATGCCAGACCTTCTTTGCGTGAGCCTCATTCCAGCCTTCGCACTGTGAATCAAACCACTCTTTTGCTATCGATCTAAATACATTGGTTTTGTTTGCTCGATCAACTTTTTTTTGCCTAGAGGGGTCAATACCAGCTTTCAATAGTTTTCTCGCAGCCGCCCGTTTGTCTCTAGCTTCGGCAAGAGATGTCTCAGGATAAACTCCGTGAGCCAGCGTTTTTTGCTTTCCGTTGTAGCGATAGTTGTGTCGCCAATAGCGCTTGCCATCTGGCCTTACTTCTAAATACAGCCCGTGACCATCAGATAGCTTAAAAGTTTTCTCGCGGGGGTTTGTAGCCTTGCCTCGAAGCATTGTGTCTGTGAGCTTGTCGATAGCCATAAAAATACCCTCATTTAAATGTACCAACAAATATACCAACATAAAGACAGGATGTCACGAGACACTAATGAATCGTGTGAGATGAAATATGCTTATTATATAAAGGATTACACGTTTATATTAGTCGTCCTAAAATCCTATAAAACAACTAGGTGGTGCCCAGGAGAGGACTTGAACCTCCACGACCTTACGATCACTAGCACCTGAAGCTAGCGCGTCTACCAATTCCGCCACCTGGGCATTCAGGTGATTAGAGTGAGACATTCTGAGTGATCCAGAGTAATCTAGCGCGATGTTTCCAGCCAAATTACAAGCACAAGCGCCTCAATCCAGTAGGCGCGAGAATGTAACTACCTCACCTTAATATGTCAACGAAGAAGAAGGGCTCTAAAGGCCGCAAAAATAGTGGGGTAGGTGATCGGCGGAAGCTCAGTCCTGCGCCAATTCTTAAGCTTGTGAATGCCAAGGATGATCCTGTTTCCACCCGCTATTTGGCACAAACGTTATCACGGGATGATAAGGCGGGCCGGCAAGAGTTGATCGCGGTTCTTGAACAACTAGCCGATGCCAAACAAATAGTGCGAGTGAGTAAAAACAAATGGGCTGCTCCCGGTACCGTTAAGCGAGTGATTGGTACTGTGGTTGGGCATGCGGAAGGGCATGGGTTCGTGAAGCTTGATGAAGGCGGTGATTCGGTAAATTTACCCAAGCATTCGATGCGGTTGGTGCTGCACAACGATCGCGTAGAAGTTCAAGTTACCGGTAAAGATCGTCGCGGCAAGCGATTTGGGGACATTGTTAGCGTGCTGGAACACACAAATACGCATATTACTGGTCGTTACTTTGCGGATGGGCAAATCGGTTTCGTGGTGCCGTTGGATCAACGTTTCAATCAGGACTTTTACGTCAGCTCTGAAGATCGGAATGGAGCAGCTGAAGGGCAGGTGGTTAATATCGAGATCATTGATCAACCCACTCGTGATTTTCAGCCTACAGCGAAGGTGCTCGAAGTAATGGGCGAGTATTTAGACCCTGGTATGGAAATTGAGATTGCCGTTCGTAATTTTGATTTACCCCATGAATGGCCGGCTGAAGTGCTGGATGAGATTGTTAAATACGAGTCAATCGATGAGCCTAGCGACTTAAGTGCGCGCGAAGATGTGCGTGACTTGCCACTCGTTACTATTGACGGTGAAGATGCGCGTGATTTTGACGATGCTGTTTTTTGCGAAAAATTGGAAAGTGGTTATCGATTGATAGTCGCGATTGCTGATGTTTCAAGCTATGTAACACCTGGTAGTGCGCTTGATTTGGAAGCGTTTGAACGAGGTAATTCTGTATATTTCCCGCGCCACGTTATACCGATGTTACCCGAAGTGCTTTCTAATGGTTTGTGTTCGCTAAAACCAGATGTGAATCGAAATTGCTTTGTTTGCGATATCAAGGTTAAAGAAAACGGTGCGCTTGACGAATATCGTTTTTACCCTGCACTTATGCGTTCCAAGGCTCGGTTAACCTACACGCAAGTTGCTGACTGGTTGGGTGTGCTAGAAGAGTCCGAAAAAGATAAGGACCAAGTTTTAGAGGCCCCGCCTAAAGAATGTCACGCGTCACTAAAGCTGCTTTACGAGTTATCGATGAAGCTAAGGCAGCGCCGGCAAGAGGGTGGAAGTATAGAGTTTGAAGTGCCTGAGTCGGTGGTTGTGTTTAATGATCAGCGCAAAATTGAGACGGTAGTTGCTCGGCATAGAAACGATGCCCATCGCCTAATTGAAGAAATGATGTTGCTGGCCAACATCTGCACCGCAAATGAGCTAGAAGCACGCAGTGAACATGGGGTGTTTCGAGTACATGAAACACCGGAGCCAATAAAAGTGGCAGAGGCCAGAAGAATACTTGGTCTGTTCGGTTTTCGGTTACGTGAATCCGAAATACCTGAAAGTAGCGCCTACGCAGAAGTGTTGGCCAGTATGGTCGGTCATGAACAAGAGCGATTCTTTCAGTCTTTATTGTTGCGTAGTATGAAGCAAGCGCGTTACGCGACGGAAAATGCAGGACACTATGCTTTAGGTTTTGATTCTTACACGCACTTTACCTCGCCGATCAGGCGATATACAGATCTGCATGTGCATCGAGAGTTGCGCGCTATTCTGACCAAAAAACCCAACCAGTCAACCTTTTCGGCGGAGGCGATTGGTGACCAAACGTCTATGACCGAGCGTCGTGCCGAAGATGCAACGCGTGCTGCAGTTCAGTGGTTAAAAACTGAATACATGACCCACAGAATTGGCGATGTATTTACAGGAACCGTTAGTTCGGTTACTGATTTTGGAGTGTTTGTCGAGTTAGATGATTTGTACATCGATGGGCTGGTTCATGTAACCAATATGGGGAATGATTTCTGGGTGTTCGATGTCAATTTTAGAACTTTAACTGGCGAGCGATCCGGAAAGGTTTATCGATTGGGGAGTTCAGTCGAGGTTGTTGTTACTCGGGCAGATTTGGAGAAGGCTAGGATTGATTTCGATTTTGTCGGCGTTAAGCAGGAAAAGCGGCAGGGCAATAGAAAAAGCAATGGGAAGAGCAATGGGAAGAGAAGTAAAAGTAAGAGCAAAAGTGGAAAGCACAAAAAGAATAAACAAGATAAACGCTAGCGCAGACTATCGTTAGCGTTTGTAAATAATAGAAATGGCAAAAAATAGATCACAAGAAGTAGTGGTGTACGGTGTTCACGCTGTGAAAGGATTACTCGACGCAGCTCCCGAGCGCGTGCTTGAATTATTTATAAGTAATGAACAAGGTGATAACTTGTCTGGCTTGTTGGCTAGCGCTCAAGCGGTTGGCATTAAGGTTCAAACCACCACTAAGGGACACCTTAATGATTGGAGTGGGGATCAAACCCATCAAGGCGTTTTGGCTAGGGTAAAGCCAGCTCCAGAGTTTGGTGAACGCGATTTAAAAGTATTTCTAAATACCGCGCTGGCAGCAAATCAAGTGCCGGTGTTTTTGGCATTAGATCATATTCAGGACCCACACAACTTAGGCGCCTGTATACGTACAGCCGAAGCCGCGGGTGTTGACGGTGTTATTGTATCTAAGAATCAAACAGCCCCACTTACTGAGGTGGCTCGCAAGGTAGCAAGCGGTGCCGCAGAAACTTTACCTATTTATCGAGTGGCTAACTTAGTTCGTGCGCTCGAGCAGCTTAAAAAAGAGGGTGTCTGGGTGTTGGGCAGCTTTGATAAAGCAGATCAGAATATTTATCAATCTAAACTGCAAGGTGCTTTGTGCTTTGTTATGGGCTCAGAAGGAACTGGGCTTAAATCGCTCACAGCGCAAGTTTGTGATGAGATGATTAGCATCCCGATGCGGGGCTCTGTATCCAGTGTGAACGTTTCGGTAGCTACGGGGATAGTGCTGTTTGAGTGGCTTAGACAATCTGGCTTATCTAGCTCCAACTAGCTCTGGTGACGTGTATTCCGATTCGCAATGTTATTATTAAGCGAATTATTCATAGCAATTTAAAATGAGTTGGTGAGTGGCCGGTAACGTAGAAATTCCAGAATTAGTGCAGGAGCTGGCGAAGCGTTGTCTAGCGAAAAAAGTGCGAGTGGTGACCGCCGAATCTTGTACCGGTGGCATGGTGTCTGCTGCGCTAACTTCATTGGCTGGTAGTTCTTCCTGGTTCGATAGAGCGTATATCACGTATTCCAATCAGGCAAAGCAAGAATGTTTGGGAGTGCCTGAGGCTTTGATTACGATGCATGGAGCGGTTAGTGAGCCGGTTGCTCGTGTAATGGCTAGTGGTGCGATTGCAGCAAGTGATGCTGATATTAGTGTTGCGATCACGGGCATTGCTGGCCCGGATGGTGGCAGCGAGGAAAAACCTGTCGGCACCGTTTGGTTTGCGCTTCAGACCGTTGATGAATTAATTTCTGTTTGTGAAGTTTTTTCTGGAAAACGCGATGAGGTGCGCGAGGCTGCGACGCTTTACGCGATAAGTTTTATGCTTAAGGGGCTGAAACCATTGAGTTAAAAGCAAGCGCTTGAAGTCTTTTTAGCCTTTTTATACAAAAAACTTGTGTCTATGCAAAATGAGTGGTTAAATAAAACCACTGTATGAATAAACAGTAATTACTGTATAAGTTTTATTTAATAGATTTTCTCGGAGACGAACAATGGATGATGCAAAACAAAAAGCCCTCGATGCAGCACTAACGCAAATAGAACGCCAGTTTGGTAAGGGCGCTGTAATGCGTATGGGAGATGAGGGCACGGTCAAGGATGTACTATCTGTTTCAACTGGTTCTATAGGATTAGACGCTGCTTTAGGTATAGGAGGATTGCCTCGCGGTAGGGTCGTCGAAATTTATGGGCCGGAATCATCAGGTAAAACAACGTTAACCTTACAAGTAATTGCTGAGGCGCAAAAGGCGGGCGGTACGGCTGCTTTTATCGATGCAGAACATGCTCTAGATCCAGCGTATGCAGCACGCTTAGGCGTAAATGTTGATGAAATGCTTGTTTCTCAACCAGATACTGGTGAACAGGCACTTGAAATTGCCGATATGTTGGTACGTTCTGCTGCCGTTGACGTTATTGTTATAGATTCAGTTGCTGCGCTAACTCCTAAAGCTGAAATAGAAGGAGAGATGGGTGCTTCGCACATGGGCTTGCAAGCAAGGTTAATGTCGCAAGCACTGCGTAAATTGACCGCTAATATTCAGCGTGCCAATACCATGGTGATCTTTATTAATCAGATTCGTATGAAAATTGGTGTGATGTTTGGTAACCCGGAAACAACCACTGGCGGTAATGCCTTGAAGTTTTATGCTTCGGTACGTTTGGACATTCGACGAATCGGTGCGATTAAGAAAGGTGACGAGATTGTTGGTAATCAAACGCGAGTTAAAGTTGTTAAGAATAAAGTGGCACCTCCATTCAAGCAGACCGAATTCGACATTCTTTATAATCAGGGGATTTCGCGTCATGGAGAGATTGTTTCATTAGGTGTAGATCAAGGTATTATCGATAAGGCTGGAGCGTGGTATAGCTACAATGGTGACCGAATTGGTCAAGGCAAAGATAATGTGCGCGAATACTTGAAGGAAAACCCAGAAATTAGCGATGTAATTGAAGCTCAAATTCGTGCAAATTTGGGCATGGGTGAAGGCGGAAGTATAATTGTACCGGAAGCTGATGTTGACCAATCTGCTGAACAGGAAGCGGCTGTCGTAAAGGCACCCAAGCCACTGGAAGCCAAATCAGCTGAAACTAAAACGCCGACAGCAAAGGCTACCGCAGATCAAAAAGTTTAAGCTATCGCTCTAACTAAGCTATACCCTTTAAGAGTATGTTAGTAAATTGTGTTCATGTTTTTATTGACTCACTAAGGCAGCAAACATGGAATTAGAAACGCTAGTTGATCAGTCAGACTCAAGAAACTCTAGTCTTGAGGAAGCAGTAAAAGCGCGTGCAAGTGCGTTGCGGTGGCTAGCTAGGCGTGAGTATGCAGGACAGGAAATGCGTGCGCGCTTATTGGCGTCAGGGTATAGCGAGTATTTAGTCGAACAAACAATGAGTGAGTTGACTGATGAGCGCTACCTGTCTGATGAGCGCTATATTGAGATGTTATTACGTACTAGGGTACAGAGTTGCTTTGGTCCTATTCGTGTATATAAAGATGCTGCTAGATTTGGTCTGGAAGATATAATGCAACGGCAAGTAGAGGAATCTGGCTTGGATTGGCGAGAAATAGCAACTTCTGCGCATAATAAAAGGTATCGCGGAGACAGGCCTCGCGATTATAATGAGTGGTGTAAGCAGGCACGCTTTCTTCAATCTCGAGGTTTCAACACTGATCAAGTACGTTTCGTATTAGGTGATGCAACGCGCGATTTGTAATTAAGCGCCTTTAGCACCTTTTACGTGGGTGCTACCGTTCACCAACTGATAGTACTAATGAAAACATCTGAAATACGAGAGCGCTTTCTAGCATTTTTTGAGAAAGAAGGGCATGAGCGCGTTGCCAGTAGCTCCTTGGTGCCTGCCGGAGACAAAACCCTATTATTTACCAATGCAGGTATGGTGCCGTTTAAGGATGTATTCCTTGGTACCGATCCTCGTGACTATGTTCGCGCAACGACGTCTCAACGCTGCGTGCGTGCCGGTGGAAAGCATAACGATTTAGAGAACGTTGGCTATACGGCCCGCCATCATACCTTTTTCGAGATGCTCGGAAATTTTAGTTTTGGTGATTACTTTAAGCGTGAAGCTATTCAGTTCGCGTGGAAATTTTTGACTGTAGAACTAGGGCTACCCGCTGATAAATTATGGGTAACCGTTTTCGATGAAGATTTAGAAGCTGAAAAAATCTGGTTGGATGAAATTGGTATCCCTAAAGATCAACTTTCTAGAATTGGTGCTAAAGATAACTTCTGGTCTATGGGCGATACGGGGCCATGCGGGCCGTGCAGTGAAATATTTTATGACCATGGCGCAGATGTGGCTGGTGGTCCACCTGGTACTCCTGAAGAGGATGGAGACCGGTATATTGAGATTTGGAATTTGGTTTTCATGCAGTACAACCGTGCTGCTAATGGTGATTTAGACCCTTTACCCAAACCTTCTGTTGATACCGGAATGGGCCTTGAGCGTATGGCTGCTGTAATGCAGCATGTACACAACAATTACGAAATTGATCTGTTTGCAAGCATTACTAAGGCGGTTACTCAGTACGTTGACGCTAAAGATGTTTCAAATCATTCGATAAGGGTTATTGCGGATCATATACGCTCGTGTTCTTTCATGATCGCGGATGGTGTTTTTCCTTCAAATGAAGGACGCGGATATGTTTTGCGACGAATTATACGTAGAGCAGTCCGTCATGGCAGTCAGATTGGCGCCAATATCCCATTTTTTTATAAGATCGTGGACGTTTTGGTTAGTGAAATGGGGGATGCTTACCCTGAGCTGGAGAGTAATGCATCAAATATTAAGAGCTCTTTAAAGAAGGAAGAATTGCGCTTTGCGGAAACGCTTGAGCAAGGTCTAAAGATATTAGACGCAAAAATGTCTGATAGTGAGGCAGACACAATTTCGGGCGAAGTAGCATTTTTGTTATATGACACATACGGTTTTCCATTTGACCTGACTGCAGACGTAGCGCGAGAGAAAGGTTTATCCGTTGATATGGCTGGTTTCGAGCAATTAATGGAAGGGCAACGTGAGCGAGCCAGAGCAAGTAGCAATTTTTCAGCTTTGGACGAAAGCATTTATCAGAAGATAGATGCGACAGAATTTGTTGGATACAGCGATTTGCAGGCAGAGGGGTCAATTGTCGGTTTGTTTGTGGACGGTGGTTCGGTTAAGGAATTAAGCGGGGGTACTGAGGCTCAAGTGTTACTGGACAGCACGCCTTTTTATGCAGAAGGTGGCGGCCAAGTCGGCGACCAAGGTGAATTGAAGCTTTCAGAGGCTGTATTTAAAGTTTCTGATGTCAGGAAAGTTGGGAATTCTGCTTTTGCGCATATTGGAACGTTGCAATCTGGAATGTTTCGGATTGGCGATAAGGTTATAGCCACTGTAAATGAGGGATCTAGGTCTCGGACAGCTGCGAATCATTCGGCTACTCATTTGCTGCACGCAGCCCTAAATACTATTTTGGGTGACCATGTTGAGCAAAAAGGTTCTTTGGTCGACTCTTCTCGCTTGCGTTTCGACTTCGCCCATAACGAAGCGGTTACTTCTGATGAGGTTATTCGCATAGAGCAGATGGTCAATACTCAAATATTGGCAAACCATACTGTTGATACGCAGGTTATGGCGATAGAAGATGCTAAAAAAGCTGGTGCCGCTGCTTTGTTTGGAGAGAAATACGGAGAAAAAGTACGTGTTGTTGGCATGTCAGCATTCTCGTTGGAGTTATGTGGGGGTACTCATGTTACTCGTACCGGTGATATAGGTTGTTTCGTCGTAGTAGCCGAATCTGGTGTGGCCTCAGGTATTCGTAGAATAGAGGCCTTGACTGGCATTGCAGCAATGGAATATCTGAATGTACAACGTGCCTTAGTTAATGAGGTAAGTTCTGCGTTGCGCTCGCCTACCAATCAAATGGTGTCCAAAGTAGAGGCGCTACAGAACCGTATTAAGGATTTGGAAAAGGAGAATAAACAACTCAAAAAAGGTGGTAATACTGCTAATAATCTTGACGACAGTGTGCAAGATTTTGGCGAGGTGAAGGCTTTACTCGCTCGCGTCGATGGTATGGGATCTGCCGAGATGCGGGAACTTATAGATCACTACCGTGATAAATTAGCTAATGCAGTTATTGTTTTAGTGACCGATGCTGATGGTAAAGGTCGAATGATTGCGGGTGCCAGCCAGGCAGTTAATAAAAAATACCCAGCTGGAAAGCTTATTCAGCACATTGCATCTTCTATGGATGGCCGGGGTGGTGGGAGGCCTGATATGGCTGAAGGCGGTATTCCAGACAGTTCTAAACTGAATGAGGTGCTATCGGTTGCTCAAAAATGGATTGAAGAGGGCGGAGTCAGTAAATAAGTGGCTTCGATATAGTCGGTTGTTTGAAAAGCGTTGGAGCAGAATCAACCCAAATTAACTGCCGCTAGTTGATTTACAAATTTTGTTAAAAGAGCTTTAATCGCGCTAATTATGCATCGCATCAAAACTTAGCTTATTAACACCGCTGAGTTTCATATCTTAAGTAACATGACACTAATTGTAGAAAAATTTGGCGGCACTTCTGTTGGTACGATCGACAGAATTAATGCTGTTGCTGATCACCTTAAAGGTAAGCACGAAAGTGGTGAGTCTTTGGTTGTGGTTGTGTCTGCAATGAGTGGAGAAACCAACCGTTTAGTTGGATTAGCCAAAGAATTAAGTGCGGCTCCTGTTACTCGTGAAATGGATGTATTGCTCTCAACGGGTGAGCAAGTGACCATTGCATTGCTTTCTATAGCTCTGCAAGAACGTGGATTGGGGGCGCGATCATTTACTGGCGGGCAGGTACGAATTTTAACGGATAATGTGCATGGTAAAGCACGGATTCAAGAAATTGACGATCAGAATATTCAGGCGGAATTAACGCAAGGAAATATTGTCATCGTTGCTGGATTTCAGGGTGCAGATGAACATGGCAATATAACCACCCTTGGACGCGGTGGTTCAGATACTAGTGCGGTGGCTCTTGCAGCTGCATTAAAGGCAGATGAATGTCGAATTTACACAGACGTAAACGGAATTTATACGACTGATCCTAGGATTGAGCCTGAAGCCCGAAGGTTGGATCGCATTACGTTTGAGGAAATGCTCGAATTAGCGAGTGCTGGAGCAAAAGTGTTGCAGTCTAGATCTGTCGAGTTTGCAGGTAAATACAAGGTCCCACTCCGAGTGCTATCTTCTTTCGAACCAGATGCGGGCACTCTGATATTTTATGATTCTGGAGAACACATGGAACAACCACTTGTTTCTGGTATTGCATACCAAAAAGATGAAGCGAAGCTAACAATTAGGGGGATTCCTGATCAGCCAGGAGTTGCTCATCGAGTGCTTGGGCCTATTTCCAAAGCTAATATTAATGTTGATATCATTATTCAGAACCTGGGGGCAGATGGGGCGACAGATATGACGTTCACAGTGCCTCGTGAGGATTTCGAATCTTGTAAGAATATTTTGGAGAACACCGCGAAACAGCTAGGGGCAGCTGAAGTCTTAGGCGATTCAAATATTGCCAAGATAGCGGTTGTTGGAGTTGGGATGCGTTCACATTCTGGTGTCGCAGATACCATGTTTAAAGCGCTTGCAGATGAAGGTATTAATATCCAAATGATATCGACTTCAGAAATTAAAATTTCTGTTGTCGTAGATGATCGATATTTAGAGTTGGCGGTACGAGCGCTACACAAGGCGTTTGAATTAGCAGAAGTTTAACGAACGTCCTTGTTCACCTTTACATTCCTTGGGTGTAGAATACGCGCATCGCGAACGACGGATGTGCGATGCATAGCATAGAGATGCCATTGCAGGGACTGTGTTTTTAGCGAAATCAAAGCAATCTGGCTTTGGTTGTAGTATGGATATTTGGATGGGAGGAGAGCATTAATGCTTATTTTGACTCGGCGAGTAAATGAAACCCTGAATATCGGAGATGATATTCAGGTGACTGTGTTAGGTGTAAAAGGCAATCAAGTGCGTATTGGTATAGATGCGCCGCGTGATGTGCCGGTACATCGTGAAGAAATCTATCAGCGAATTAAGAAGGAAGAAGCTTTGGAGTCAGGTGAAGCTGTCGAAGAAGAAGATTTTGATGATAGCGAGGAGCAAGAGGACTTTTACGAAGATGATGAGTCGTTCGGTAACGAATAATAGGAACGGGCAGATAGGAACGACTATTTGAATAGGAGATTGTTCTTTTATCGACACTCTAGATTTGTCAGGCGCTAGTTTGATAGTTTAAGTAGGTAATAGCTCAATTAGTAAAGGGATTTTATAAAGACAGTAAACGGAGAGGTGGCCGAGCGGCTGAAGGCGCTCCCCTGCTAAGGGAGTATAGGGCGTAAAACTCTATCGAGGGTTCGAATCCCTCCCTCTCCGCCATTGTTTTGCAGAGTCTCAGATTGGTTTCTGCGGTCAGTAACTCTGTGTTGATTAGCTAAAGACGTTTTATAAAATAAGCCCTTTTATTGCTATGATGTTGTATGAAACTCAGCGTTTAGAAGTGCTATAAAACGTGCCTGCAATTTTGTAGGCTGCCAGTTAATTCTAGTAGTGATCCCAATCTCTCGATGTGTGCCGGATAGTTTTGTTGGACTCATTGCCAGTAAACCTCGCTCTACATCCATTTGGACTTGTCTTTTAGAGAGTAATGCCGCCCGGTCGCTTTCGAGTAGCAGTCCTCGTGTTGCGACTAATGAACTACATTCAATAACGTGCTCGGGGGGTTGTAAGCCGCGGTCTTCAAAAAAATTGATAAAAGCCTCGCGGGAAGGCGCATTAATACCGGGTGCAACCCAATCTAATTCTTGTAGCTCTAATACTGAGGTCGAATGATCTGACGCGATTGGGTGTCCTGGGCGTACCACAATATGCAGTGAATCACTGAATAAAGATTGTTGCTGTATATCAGAACTAGGAGGTGGGTGTCTTAGCGCTCCTATAATCAGATCAATTTGGCCGTGTCTAAGGGCATCCAATTGTTCGTGATATGAGCCATCAATGATACTGACTCTGGCTGAAGCGAATTCCTCAAGTATCTTTGTAACGGCATGCGGTACGATTTGTGTGCGAGCTAATGGCAAAGACCCAACGCGCAGGGCGCCGGTTATGTGTCCTGCATATTCGTTCATTTCATCTGTACCTTGTTCTAGCTCCGAAAAGTACAGGTTGGCATACCTAGCGGCTTGACGAGCTCGCCAGTCGGGCTCGACCCCAGAGGGTGAGCGTTGAAAAAACGGGCGGTCGCACAAGCTTTCTAAGTCCTTAACCGCTCGGTGTACTGATGGTTGAGTGAGACCTAGATGTCGAGCGGCTAGACTATAATTACCGTGTTCGACCACCGTAACAAGTGCCCGTAGTTGTGTGGCGGTAAGTAACCTATAAAGATGACGGCGACTTTTACTCTTAGTAGTAAAAAGTGAATCCAAATATGTTAACCAGTGAATCGCTCGCTCAACTCTGTTCAGGAAAATATTACCGATTTCTGTTGTATATAACCCTTTTGACGTGCGGGTGAACAGAATCTGAGCTAAATGCCCCTCCAGTCTGGACAATGCCTGTGTTATTGCTGATTGCGACAAAAACATTGGCTCTGTTGCTGCACTAATACTTCCACGTTTCCTGACTTCCAAGGCAGCAGAAAGATGTCTCAAATTTAGTTGAGCATATAAATTTTTTACGCGTCTCATTTTGATCATTATAGAAAAAACTTATAGTATTAAACAGTATTTGAATATCCTTTTATTAAGTAATTTAGCCATACTATTTAACTATCTTGAGCCGAGTCGATTTAATATGCCAGTCTGTGTAACTGATATACAAAGAACGCCTAAATCTGTCCTTCAGCACTTTCAAGGTGCAGAGGTTGCAACCGTCCATGAAGCACAAGGTCGCAAGGGGCTTCTAGCTTCTTATATGAGGCCGATTTATCCAGGCTCGCGAATTGCGGGTTCTGCTGTTACTTGTGAGGTTGCGCCCGGTGATAATTGGATGCTGCACGTCGCAGTGGAACAATGTCAGCCTGGTGACGTGCTAGTAGTTGCTCCTACCAGTCCATGTGAAGATGGTTATTTTGGTGATCTGTTAGCAACTTCGTTGAAATCTAGAGGCGTGCTAGGCCTGATTATTGATGCCGGTGTACGCGATATTGCGACGCTTAAAGAAATGCAGTTTCCGGTATGGTCGAAAGCAGTGTTCGCTCAGGGCACAGTAAAGGAGACACTGGGCAATGTGAATGTGCCCGTGATATGCGCAGAGGCTTTGATAACTCCTGGAGATCTAGTGGTCGCAGATGATGACGGTGTAGTCGTAGTACAGCGAGAAGACGCAGAGAAGGTTTTGAAGGGTGTAGAGAAACGTTCTGCTAACGAAGAAGAAAAGCGAGCACGTTTCGAGGCTGGAGAGCTAGGGTTGGATATATATAATATGCGCGAGCGGTTGGCAGATAAGGGATTACGTTACATTAAAACGTTAAAGGACATTTAACCTTGCAAACTGCTATCCCCTCAATGCTGATGCGCGGAGGTACCTCTAAAGGCCTGTACTTTCAGGCGAAAGATTTGCCTGCGGACGTTGAAGCACGCAATCGTGTCCTGCTTGCCGTCATGGGGTCCCCCGACGTAAGGCAGATTGACGGTATCGGCGGAGCGCATCCGCTTACCAGCAAAGTAGCGGTTGTTAGTCTATCTGATTCTAACGAATCGGATATTGACTATCTATTTCTTCAAGTCATGGTGGACGAAGGCATTGTGAGCGACGCACAAAATTGCGGTAATATTTTGGCCGGCGTTGGACCTTATGCGATTGAATCTGGAATGCTTCGCTCTAACGGGGCAACAACCGATGTTCGAATTCACATGCTTAATACTGGCGCCAAAGCGATCGCACGAGTTCAGACCCCTCGCGGCAAGGTTGAATATGAAGGAGAGGCGCGTATCGATGGGGTTCCCGGGGCCTCAGCGGCTGTGCCTATAGAGTTTTTAGATATTGCTGGTTCAAGTTGTGGTGCACTGTTACCGACTGGTCAAGTCAGAGACTTGGTGCTAGATGTAGAAGTTACCTGTATTGATAACGGGATGCCGGTGGTGTTGCTAAAAGCCAGCGACTTTGGATTGGTCGGAAACGAGTCGCCAGCGGAATTGGAAACGAATCTCGAGCTGAAAAACCGTATAGAAGCAATACGATTGGAGGCCGGTCGGCTAATGAATTTGGGTGACGTGTCTGGTAAAACGATCCCAAAAATGAGTCTTGTTTCCACAGCGCAAAATAGTGGTACTTTAAATACTCGCACTTTTATCCCACACCGGGTGCACGAAGCCATTGGAGTGCTGGGATCGGTTAGTGTTGCAACAGCGTGCATGTTAACGGGCTCTATTGCTCAGGAATTTTCAGCCGGGCTATCGTCGAAATCCGTTAATCAGCTTAGTATTGAACACCCGACGGGATCATTTAGTGTAGAGGTGGAAATTGAACGTGGGGGTAAAGAAGAATTCGTGGTCAGGAGAGCGGCATTACTTCGTACGGCTCGCCTATTAATGCGAGGCGAAGTCTATGTTCCTGAGCGTGCTTTTGAGACCACAGCATAAAATTGCTTCTATTTATTCGAGCCTATGTTACTCACACCCCGCAGAGTTTTAGTAAATGGTTAACGATTCTTATCTGCACTGCGCGACCGCACCTCACCATTTAATTGATGATTTACAAAATCTCATCTATAAAAGCGGCCGGCCATTATCCGACGTGCGGGATAATTTTGGCTATCAAGTTCGGGAGAATATTTCATTAGATCAGCTGCGAGAGTTAAATGAGTGCGACACTTATATGAGCATGTTTTCTTCACAAGCAAACTTGATCTCACCTGGTAAAATTTATAACGATGAAGCCAGAACAGTTTATCCTCATTCGGACGTTTTGTTGAAGGAGAGAGGCCTGTGACACAGTTTACCCCTGATAGCGACTGGCTCCATTGGCACCTGAACCCGAGTAAACCAAGTTTCGTTCTCCCAGAGGGTGCAGTAGATGCTCATTGCCATGTGTTCGGGCCGGGCGATCAGTTTCCGTTTGCGGCAGAACGCAAGTACACACCTTGTGATGCCTCCAAAGATGATCTTTGGGCACTTAGAGATTTTCTTGGTTTTTCGCGAAACGTAATTGTTCAAGCCACCTGCCATGGTGCGGATAATCGGGCATTGGTCGATGCTTTGCAGAGTTCTAAAGGGTTGGCGCGCGGTGTGGCGACAGTTAAGGCCAGCATTACTGATGAAGAGCTACAAATACTTCATATGGCCGGAGTCCGCGGTGTGCGCTTTAATTTTGTAAAGCGTCTTGTGGATTCGCTCCCCTTTGACGATTTAAGGGTAATAGCCGATCGCATAAAGAGACTTGGTTGGCACATTGTTATTTATTTTGAGGCTGCAGAATTACCAGAACTCTATGAGTTTTTTACCTCTCTGCCGGCTACAATTGTTGTCGATCATATGGGACGGCCGGATGTCAGTAAGTCGGTTGACGGCCCGGAGTTCGGGCTGTTTACCAAATTGCTCAGTGACAATCCAAATTTTTGGTCAAAGGTTAGCTGTCCGGAAAGGTTGTCTCTGGTTGGCCCAAGTGCTTATGGAGATGTTGTTCCGTTTGCTAGAAAGATAGTTGAAAGCTTTCCAGATCGAGTCTTGTGGGGCACAGATTGGCCTCATCCGAATATGAAGAGTCATATGCCAGATGATGGCCATTTAGTCGATGTTATTCCTCAAATTGCAACTACCGCGGCGTTGCAACGGCAGTTGCTGGTAGATAACCCGATGCGTCTTTATTGGGCTGAATAACTAGAATGCCTGCTGAATTCAAAGAAAATTATTTGGAGGAAGAATGTCGCTAAACAAACCCTATCTAGACGTACCCGGTACGACAATATTTGACGCTGATATGGCGCAGAAAGGATTTCATTTAAACCAGTTTTGTATGTCTCTTATGAAGTCAAAAAACCGAGAGCGGTTTAAATCGGGAGAAATTGCATATCTAAACGAGTGGCCTATGACTGAAGCTCAGAAAGATTCTGTTCTTAAACGAGACTACAACCTGATGATTAAGCTTGGCGGTAATATCTATTTTCTGGCCAAGATATTTTCCTGCGATGGTCTGAGCTTTCAGGTTGCGGCTTCCACAATGACCGGGCTATCGGTAGAGGAATATAAAAAAATGATGATTACTGGCGGCAGAGCGCTTGATGACGAAATTTGCGCATATGAGGTTATGGAGGATGTAAACCATGGCTGAATTATCCGCTAGTGTCTATACCTCCCATGTCCCAGCCATCGGCGCGGCTATCGATAATGGTAAAACGGGAGAAGACTACTGGAAACCTTTGTTTGCAGGATATGAATACAGTAAAAAATGGGTGGTTGAACAAAAGCCTGATGTTGTAATTCTAGTCTATAACGATCATGCCTCTGCGTTTGACGCAAATTTGATACCCACGTTTGCCTTAGGTACTGGAGTGGAATTTAATTCTGCTGATGAAGGTTGGGGGCCCCGCCCTGTCCCGACCGTTAAAGGTCATCCGCAACTAGCATCGCATATTGCTCAGTCAGTGATTCAAGACGAGTTCGATCTCACTATTTTTAATACTCTGGATGTGGACCACGGACTTACCGTGCCACTTTCTTTGATGTTTGGTCAGCCTGTTAGCTGGCCTTGTAAAGTTATCCCACTTGCAGTCAATGTGGTTCTGTATCCACCGCCGTCGGGAAAGCGTTGTTATGCATTAGGTAAGGCACTGCGTAGCGCAGTTGATTCATTTGATGAAGATCTGAATGTGCAAATCTGGGGAACGGGTGGAATGAGCCATCAGCTTCAGGGGCCACGCGCCGGTTTGATTAACAAGGATTTCGATACAGACTTTCTTAACCGGCTGGTGAAAGATCCTGAGGGTCTTTCTCAGGTGCCCCATATTGATTATGTGCGTTTAGCTGGGTCAGAAGGTATTGAATTGGTCATGTGGTTGATTGCACGGGGTGCAATGGATGAGCAGGTAACGGAAAAATATCGTTTTTATCATGTTCCTGCCTCAAACACAGCGGTAGGGCATCTCATTCTCGAGAATAAATAGGTTTTTAAAGACTGGATACGTTAGGAGTATACAATGAAGATAATGGTTGTTGGCCCCGGGGCTTTTGGTATCAAGCATTTGGAGGGCATGAAACAAATTGATGGTGCGGAAGTCGTGTCGCTTGTAGGCCATAGTAAAGAGAAAACTCTCAAAATTGCTAAGGAATACAATGTTGGGCACGTTTCCAGCAGCCTAACCGAGGCGCTGGATTCAAGTGAAGCCGATGCTGTGATTCTATGCACGCCTACGTCCATGCATGCAGCCCAGGCTATCGAGTGTATGCGGGCTGGTAAGCATGTTGAAGTTGAAATTCCGCTGGCGGATAGCTGGGCGGATGCTGAAGCGGTATTGAAGATACAAAAAGAAACAGGCCGTATTTGTATGGTAGGTCATACCCGGCGTTTCAATCCATCACATCAGTGGGTGCATAACGCCGTTCAATCTGGCGGGCTGGGCATCCAGCAAATGGATGTGCAAACCTATTTCTTCCGACGTAAAAATATTAACGCCAAGGGTGAACCTCGAAGTTGGACGGATCACTTACTGTGGCATCATGCGGCGCATACCGTCGACCTGTTTGCTTACCAGACAGGATCACCAGTTATACAGGCTAATGCCATTCAGGGCCCTATTCACGCAGAATTGGGTATTGCTATGGATATGTCGATTCAGCTGAAGGCCGCCAATGGCGCTATTTGCACGCTATCACTGTCATTTAACAATGATGGTCCTATTGGAACGTTATTCCGCTATATATGTGACAACGGCACTTATATAGCTCGCTATGATGATCTGGTGAATGGTAATGAGGAGCCTATCGATGTTTCTGCGGTTGATATTTCTATGAATGGTATTGAGTTGCAGGATCGAGAGTTTATCGCTGCCATCCGCGAGGGGCGTGAGCCTAATTCTAGCGTCGCTCAAGTACTGCCGTGCTACAAAGTGCTTTATGACCTAGAGCAACAGCTTAGCGACTGAATGATAGGGTAATTCATGCAGTTACGTACAATTGGTGGGCATTCTGTTCCGGCTATTGGATTGGGGTGTATGAACCTCTCTCATGCCTATGGGATACCACCGGCCCGGGCGCAAGCTGAGCGGGTACTTCAATGTGCAATAGATGTTGGAATAACGCACTTCGATTCTGCTGCGCTGTACGGCGCAAGTAGAAATGAGGCGCTGGTTGGGCCTTTTCTTAAATCAGTGCGCGATCAAGTTTTTCTAGTTAGCAAAGGTGTGTTGTTCATTCGCGATGGCAAGCGTACTCTGGACGGTCACCCTGATCAGATTCGTCGCAGTTGCGAGGAGTCATTAACTCGAATGCAAACCGATAGCATCGATCTTTATTATCTGCATCGACTAGATCCTCAGGTGCCTATTGAAGAGTCAGTTGGAGCGGTGGCGGACTTAATAAGTGAAGGTAAGGTTAATGCACTTGGTCTTTCAGAAATGAGTGCGGATACTATTCGACGCGCGCACGCTGAATATACTGTTTCGGCAGTCCAATCAGAGTATTCGCTTTGGAGTAGGAATGTTGAAATTGCCGTGCTGGACGTTTGTGCCGAAATTGGGGCGGCCTTTGTAGCGTTTTCTCCTCTTGCTCGAGGTTTCCTGGCCGATATGAAAATCGACCCTGAGAAATTCGTAGAGAAGGACATCCGTTTGGCAATGCCGCGTTTTCAAGAACCGCATTTTGGTTTAAATCGAGAACGGCTTCTGGGAAAGTACCAAGAGATCGCAATACAAAATAATTGTACGCCGGCTCAGTTGGCAATTGCCTGGTTGCTCCAACGCAGCAAAAATATTCACGTGATACCAGGAACAACGAGTATTGAACACGTACGTGAAAATTGGGGTGCAGGGCAGCTCCATCTATCAGATGACACTATAGGAGACCTAGATAGGCTTATTAATCAAAATACAGTATCCGGGCCTCGATATTCTCCTACAGTCCAAGCACAGGTAGGGACCGAAGAGTTTCCAAATTCAGCGAATTAAAATTTCTAACCCAATTTTAGTTTGACCTAAAGTTCTGGTGTTCTATTGGATATTAGAAAGTTTGTTTATTAGCTACAAAACACTAGCAGCGAGGCAAGGGGGTGTTTGCTAAACTACTGCCTTTGCCCATTTAGAAATGTATTACCAATGATTAGAGAAATTGGCGTTGTTTTTACGCTCTTACTTTTTACAGTCCCGATCCATGCTCAGAATACCGGTGGCGTATTTCCGCCAATGGTTAACGACGGGCACAAAGCGTTTCAGTACCGGGGAGTAGTAGATCCAGATAATAGCGTTGGTGAAGTTGGATTTGCACAACGGTTACATTACGAGGAGTCATTGGACGATGATCGGATGTGGCGAGTTATTGGTCAGACCCGCAAGACCACTGACTCCGATTTCGATTTTGACTTTATGCAAGCTGAACTATTCTGGGAGTTTAGTGAAGATGACCCAAACTATAGAACAGGCATGCGTTTCGACGTGCGAATTCGTGATGGAAATAGGCCGAACCAGCTTGGGGTAAACTGGATGAATCAGTTTTACTTTAACAATGACTGGAACGCGCGGGCGGTATTCATGACGTCGTTTGATGTAGGTGACAATGCTAGAGACGGTTGGAACTTGCAATCTCGCTTTAGATTGGACAAGAACCTTGGCGCTGGTCATACGCTAGGGGTAGAGATGTACAACGACTATGGCAGAACTAATAATATAGGTAGTTTTGATGAGCAAAGGCATACTGTCGGGCCGATTTATAATATGAGATTAGGTTCAAAGTGGTCTGCTTTTTCTGGCGTGTTATTCGGAATATCTGAGGCAGCTTCAGATGCTGAGTTTAGAATATGGCTGACGCGCCCGATGTGATTCGGGCACCTGTAATCCCAAAAATTAGTACACGCAATTATATGTCTAAAGAATTCGCTTCATTCTCCTGGCAAGATCCACTTAGTTTTTCTTCTTTGCTTAGTGAGGAAGAAAAACTAATACAGTCGACTGCCCATCAATATTCACAAGACAAGTTACTTAGTCGTGTCGTTGATGCGACTAGGAAAGAGGAGTTTGATCGAAACATAATGTTGGAGATGGGTAGCTTGGGCTTGTTGGGGTCGACTTTGCCGGCTGAGTATGGTTGTGCAGGCGTTAATCATGTTGCGTACGGCCTAATAGCGAGGGAGGTTGAACGTGTCGATAGTGGTTACCGGTCGGCCATGAGTGTTCAAAGTTCATTGGTGATGCACCCAATTTTTGCATTTGGTTCAGAGCAACAACGTCAGAAGTATTTACCAAAACTAGCGAGTGGTGAGATGGTTGGCTGTTTTGGACTTACGGAGCCTGATCACGGTTCTGATCCTAACGGAATGCTAACTAAAGCTGAAAAGACCTCAGATGGTTATTTGCTGAACGGACAAAAAATGTGGATAACTAATTCGCCTATCGCTGATGTATTTGTAGTGTGGGGGAAATTAGATGGAGAAATTAGAGGTTTCATTTTAGAAAAGGAAATGAAAGGGCTATCTGCACCCGAGATACATGGCAAGCTCAGCCTTCGGGCATCTATAACAGGGGAGATAGTCATGCAGAATGTTATGGTGCCTGCTGAAAATCTCCTTCCGAATGTGAAAGGCTTAAAAGGACCATTTGGCTGCCTAAATAAGGCGCGCTATGGTATTGCTTGGGGAACAATGGGGGCTGCTGAAGCATGTTGGCACAGTGCTCGCCAATACACACTCGACAGAAAACAATTTGGTCGACCCTTAGCTGCAAATCAACTAGTACAAAAGAAATTGGCTGATATGCAAACTGAAATTTGTTTAGGTCTTCTCGCAGCATTGCAAGTGGGGCGTCTTCTTGATGAAAACCAGGCAAGTCCTGAGATGATTTCTCTTATCAAGCGAAATAATTGCGGTAAAGCCCTAGATGTAGCCCGTTTATCCAGAGATATGCATGGAGCGAACGGTATTGTAGATGAGTTTCACGTTATGCGGCATCTCATAAATTTGGAAACTGTAAATACCTATGAGGGGACACATGATATTCATGCGCTTATATTAGGGCGTGCACAAACTGGGATTCAGGCATTTAACTAGCGTTTAGGGTGCGCCAGAAAGGCTGCGGTTATAGACTGATAATGCTACAACCACTCTCTAGTGCTTTAGAGGTGTGATTCTTGCCAAGTGGTATTTGGGTTAAGAGGCTCGGGATATAGATTAGTAGCTTTTACTGCGTTAATTGCGGCAAATTCATCCCGATCTGAGGTGTCTCCGCTGATTCCAACTGCGCCGATTACATGATTTTGATCATTCCGGATTAAAACTCCGCCAGGTACTGGTACCCACTGGCCGTCAGAAAGTCCGTTCAGAGCGCTTGCGAACACGGGCCGATCAGCTAAGCGTTGCCCCATTACACGTGTAGATACTCCCATCCCTAACGCGCCGTAAGCTTTGGCATTAGCCACTTCGATTCGAAATATACCTGAACCATCTTCGCGCTTTACTGCAATCATATGTCCGCCAGCATCAAGAACAACCACGGTCAAAGGGAGCATTTGCTCTCTGCGACCTATACTTAGGGCTTCTTCCACAATGGCGCTTGCTCGTGCTAAAGGAAGTGATACAACGATTGGACTTACCGCCGGACCATTTTCTATTGCAGTAGGAAGGGCGCCAGATTCAGTGTCGGACGAAGTTGATTGTGCCAAAAGGAAGGGTGAAAATAGCCACAGTGACAGCGCGGCAATCGTAAAACAAATATTAGTCGTTGTTGAAATCTTAATACTCTTCACAATTGGTTTCTCCACTATTGTGTCATCTAAGTTATTTACCTTGAGATTCTGCAAGCCGATACGGTGCTCGCCAATCAGTCCAGTACGCCTGTGTCGTGTACGATGCGACCACCGACCAAGGTGAGCACTGAGGCGATATCTCGAATACTTTCATCAGACACTTCATCTGGATCAAAATAGTTATTATTTAACACAACTAGATCGGCGAACTTACCTACTTCGATTGTTCCAAGATCATCTTCTTCCCTACTGAACCATGCGTTCGCTGCGGTATAAAGCCATAGGGCTTCTTGACGTGTAGCTTGTTGGCCGTCATTAATAAGTTCACCGGTCGCGTCTCGGCCAGTTGTAATAAAGTAAATGTTTAACCATGGGTTAATCGGTCCGGCTTGAGCTGCATCTGACCCAGCGCCCACATGAATATCATTTCCTTGGTAAGTGAGATTATCGAGAATAAATCGATAGGGTGGGCCACCGGCTCCAGACATATAGTGGGCGGTTGAATGTAACCTGAGCGAGGCGCCGATTGCATTCATTTTATTGATGGTTTCAGTGGAAATCGTATAGATGTGATCGGCAGACCAGCGTAAATCAGCAATAGGGATAGTCTCGTTAACGATGCCCCATGCTTCAGCGCGAGCATTGACGTTATCATCGTTAAAGGCGTGCTCCATGATTTGCCATCCGCGCTCTGCGACTCTTGTGGCTCGATCAATGTAGTCTTGATCCAAGACTGCTGCTGCTTCGGGTGCCCTATGAACTAGGTGTTCTCCCTGACCGACGTTCTTGACTAGATCGCCACCAAAATTCGGAAAAATATTGTTTAGTAGTGTGTCTAACTCATCATCAAATGCATTGTGATATAGACGTAGGCGCATATTGACGTTGTCTTCATCCAATAGGGACAGAAGAATGTCATGGTCACGTGCTGGATTGAAATACCCCGGTCCTCGACCTTGCGAACCACCGACTGAATGCGCTGTGGTAATGCCAACGCTGGTGAAGTAATCGATAACATCCTGCGTAGTTTGTTTTCGATCGTCAAAGTCCCAAATTGTGTTCATTGCATTAAATGCGTCATGCGAATGGTTGCTTACCGCACCTGAGCCTGGTGCTATGCGAGTTGCTTGTCCTCCTGAGATAAAACCATTGTCATCTACGGGTATGCCATGCTCTTCAAAAAATGCTTTGCCGAGAGAGTTGGTGGTGCCAGGTCCGTTGAATGTCTGATGAATGTAGACAGGGTGATTCGGTGCAGCTGCATCAAGTTCTTCCAAATTTGGTAGCCTATCTTCTTCGAATTGCCGTGCATGAATACCGCCTATCGCGCTTATAAATTCGCCTGCAGGAATGCCTTTCGCTCTTTCACGAATAATTTCTTGCGCCTCTGTTGCATTCGAGGCATTTTCAATTGCCCTTGTTTCATGGCCGGGTCGGAGACCGGCAAGCAATATATGTACGTGATTATCAATAATCCCAGGAATCACCGTCCGCGCATTAAGGTTAATCACTTTAGTACAAGGTCCAGCGGTATTTTCGCCTACCACCGCAATGTGTCCATTGATAATGCGTACCGAGGAGGCAACTGATGCCTCAGTATCCATAGTATGGATATTACCGTTAACTAACTGTATATCAGTCTCATCAAGGCACTCCTGGGCGCTAGCGGGTAATAATGTGCTGCTTAGGAAAAGAAATGGCCAAATTAACAGCTTGGACTTAACAAGTTTTATGATGTTGGTTCGCATGGCACCCTTCCTAATTGATACAGTTGACCGACCATTTTAGACCGAATTAATATTAGGCATGTATCTATTTGTACCGTCAAAAGTTAATAGCTGGTAGAAGGAATCTATCAGTATTGGAATTGAATGGTATTACCGGAGTTTACTAAGCTAGTGCATATAGTTAGTGATGTAATAAGTCAGTTAATTGACCCTTGGGTTGGCCGGAAGATAGGAAATCAAGCGATCAAGCTTAATAGCCCTGAAAGTTTGAGGCGCTTAATATCAATTGCCGTATCTGTCGTGAGTGACGATCAGGTTTCCAATAATAGCCCGCATTCACGATATTCTTCGCCTTTTGTCGGATCAAAATAGTCATGGTTGTCCGGAAGATCGCGATCAAAAATGTATTCCTCAACATCTAGCTCATTAAGATGGAACATCGGTGCTGTACGGACTGTGCCATGACTGCCTAAAGTGAATACATTGAGGCCCTTACGATGCGCGTTTTGATCGTGTCGAATACCATTGAGCCAAACATCTGGCTTTAAATCTTCCATTGCTCGATTAAATGGTTCTAGCTTTACAATTCGCGAAAAGTGGTCGTGTTCAGGTGTGTCTAAAGCGGGGATTTCACCGTGTACCGCAAGATAGTGAGCAGCTGACATTTTCGGTGAATATACCTTTAAGTTTAAATCGAGACGATCAACAACACGTTCAATATGCCGGTAAGTTTCAGCCGTATTAAAGCCATGGTCTACCCAAATTACTGGGATATCCTTTTTGGGTTGCGTTACCAGGTGTAAAAACGCTACGGCCATCGGTCGAAAATTGGAGAATATAACCGGGTTCTTAGCATGCTCAACCGTAAACCGCATGATTTCGCTGGGCTTACTGTTTTTGAAACGCTCATTTAACGTAACTAAATCAGCTTTAGAATGAAACGTTAACTCTTCAGTAGAGTTTTCTACTGCGGGAGTGACTGGCTGCTTACTCACTAACTCTAAACTCATGACGACACCTTAATGTTCAATGCCCTGCAGGTTTTAATAACTTGCGAGCGATTAACGCTTATCAATGAGAATGAGTATAGGGATAATTTATTATAATAAAAAAGAATAAAAAACTATTTAGTTATAATAAATACAGCTAATAACTTTACGTTACGACTTGCTTAGTTTGTGTTCCTTAGCATCTGGCTAAATTTATTCCTTCGTGAAACGGACATATCTCTATCCTGTTTCAGAATAACGTGCTGTGTTTTACTCGCTGTTGGATTAAACCAAATACTCCACATTCCAGTTGATTCATTAGGCACCAATGAGTAGCGGATATCAGTTACTCTATGCCGGTTGTTGGGATCAACAGATAAAAACCCTTTGGAGAACCAATCAAAACGTGCGAGATCTTTGGCTTGCTGTGAAGAATGATCCAACCAGGGCAAATCACGTTCAACATTCAATTTTGGAATAAGGTTTCCGGGATAAATGGTTGTATTTAGCGCGGCTCTGATAGCGTCGACGCGGAAACCATCTTCGACTTCATAGATAACTTTCCACAGCAAAATATTGGCAAAGCTGGGCTTTACCTCCATACGTATGGGCGTGTCACCACGCTGCTTAGCTAGCTCGAGGCCTATGCCATTGACCCGTTGATGCTGGTAAAATCCGAGGCCTTGATAAGTGATCACCCAAACAAGGGCGAATAGAGCAAAAATGGGTTTTTTCTTTTTTAATCCGATTACGAGTAGCGTCAATATTGGCAGGGTAAATAAGGGATCAATTACGGAAATAGTATTCCAGGCGAAACGCTCAGTGCTAAAAGGCCAGAACAGTTGGGTGCCATAACTGGTGCACGCGTCTAGTAGTCCGTGGGTGGCATAACCGCACAGACAAAATAGATAAGTTAGTTTGAAAGTTATATGTGAGCGCCGGCCAAATAGGTAGTAAAACACTAGTGCGCAAATAAGAGCGCCAACTGGAATAAAGAAAAGAGAATGTGAAAACTGGCGATGGTATTCCAGATACAGCAAAGGGTCTGTGTCCGAACTAATAAATGTGTCGAGATCGGGGGCCATGCCCGATGCGGTACCAAGCAAACTAGCGACAACGATATTGTTTTTTTGGCTAATGGCTTGTGGCACGCTTGCGCCGAGAACACCTTGAGTCAAAGGATCCATTTCAATATTTCAAAATTAATTGCATGAAGACATGTTTCATTAAGAGTAATCACTACCACGATAATCGACCATACTTTATACTACTTACATCTTTGGATAGTCCTTTTTACGACCAATTCAATAACTCCTAAAACCCCAAAATTAGTAGCCTAAAGATTAGTTTGAAGAAAACGTGTTTGAATTTTATGGCGCTATAGACAGCTTTTAGCTAACCACTTACAAAGAATAATTTGATATTACTATGAGTCTCTCCGATAAAGTATTAGCCGTTAATAACGACCTACCAATACGTACTGAGCTCCCTGTTCACAGTGGCAAAGTTCGCTCTGTTTACTGGCTAACTGAAGCTGATAGTGCGCGGCTGATCGCTGAAAAAAATTATGATGTTGCGGCAGACGCGCCGCTCGCAGTCATGGTGATTAGTGACCGCATATCTGCTTTCGAGTGCATTTGGCATGGGGAAGGCGGTATGAATGGTGTACCTGGAAAGGGCGCTGCGCTGAACGCTATATCTAATCATTGGTTTGATTTGTTTCGTCAGAATGGTCTGGCAGATAGTCATATTCTCGATATACCCCATCCTTTTGTTTGGATCGTACAAAAAGCTCGACCAGTGATGATTGAGGCAATTTGCCGTCAATACATTACGGGCTCCATGTGGAGGTCGTACGCTAAAGGTGAGCGCGATTTTTGCGGTATACGGATAGCGGAGGGTCTTGAGAAAGATCAAAAATTACCCGAGCTTCTAATAACGCCTTCAACCAAGGGTGTTTTAACCGGTATCCCGGGCGTGCCTGAACAGGATGACGTGAATATAACGAGTCAGAATATTTCGGAAAACTATCAGGCGTTTAAATTTTCAACACCTTCCGATATTGATCTATATGAGCGCCTCCTTAGAGAGGGTTTTACCATCATCAGCGATGAGCTTTCTAAGCTGAACCAGATATTTGTCGATACCAAGTTTGAATTCGGTTATGTAACCGATGCAAATGGAAGTAATAAATTGATCTATATGGACGAAGTTGGGACGCCGGATTCTTCGAGAATTTGGGATGGAGATGAATATTCAAACGGGAAGGTGGTTGAAAAATCTAAGGAAGCCTTCCGGCAGTTGTTGCTGAAGCACTTTCCCGACCCCGACATATTGCTCGACAAGAATCGAATGGATGAACGGTTTGCGCTAGCAGCAGATAACGCGTTACCTGAATCTGTACTTATGGAAGTTTCAGATACGTACAGGAATATTGCCGAGAAAATTATCGGTAAGCAGTTAATGCTATCGGACAACCCGAAATCAGAAATTATTGATGTACTAAGTGCAAGTTACGGATTGATCAGTTAATTACTCTGATGCTTGTGTCCCCTTAACTTGTTCGGTTAGAACGTGCGTTCGACTGAGAAAGCCGCGATATCGAGCATGGCACTTTTCCAGACAGAATCCTGGACGATGGCTAATGCATCCTGTGCTAACTGCGCGTGTTCTCTAGCTTGACGAGCAGTGTAGGCGAGCGCGCCGGTTGACTCGATAATTTTGAGAACATTATCAAAAGTACCGCGATCAGCATTTTCAATAGCGGCAATAATCGTATTGCGATCTGACTGTTCTGCACGAGCCAAGGCATGAATTAGTGGCAGAGTAGGCTTACCTTCAGCTAAATCATCGCCAACATTTTTACCCATTTCGTTCGCGTCAGCGGTGTAATCGAGAACATCATCAACTAGCTGAAATGCGATGCCTAGATGCAATCCGTAGTTACGCATAGCTTGTTCGATTGCACTGGATTGGTTCGTTGCGACCGTGGCTAGTATGGCGGCGGCTTCGAAAAGGATAGCGGTTTTACGTCGAATGGTTTCGAAGTAATCTTGTTCAGAAGTTTCTGCTGCGCCAATATTCATTAGCTGCATCACTTCACCTTCAGCGATAGTGTTTGTGGTGTGTGAGAGTATCTCCATGACACGCATACTATTTATAGAGACCATCATTTGGAATGATCTCGAATAGAGGAAATCTCCGACCAACACGCTTGCGGCATTACCGAATAACTCGTTGGCAGTTTCTTTACCGCGACGCATTGCAGACTCATCGACTACATCATCATGTAGCAAGGTGGCGGTATGTATAAATTCGATTATCGCCGCAAGCGATATAATTGTTGGGTTGCCCACAACACTGGCTTTTTGGCCCGCGCAAGCAGCCAATAATACGGTGACGGGTCGCAATCGTTTGCCACCAGCATTAATGATATAGGCACCCAATTGATTTATTAAGGCAACATCGGAAGTCATTTGCCGATTAATTTCCGCGTTCACGGCCTGCATTTCGTCATTAACCAGCGCTAAACTTGCACTGATATCTATAGTTTTTGTATACGCCTCGGCTATTGAAGCTTTATTGATATTCATACACTCAAATATACGCTAAACATGCGATGGGAACGCTTAGAATGCCCGTGAAATCCGTGGCATGCAATGGGCGTGTTAAAAACAAACCAAAACTATTGAATTTAATCAATAATTATCAGATGTTTGGTTGACCTGTAAGCGTGTGCTCTATAGAATCGCGCGCCTGATCGAAGGTCATACATTTCGTATGGGTTTCGAGGGTTTTATATCCGGAGTTGGTAAAAAATGTACGCAATTATAAAAAGCGGCGGCAAGCAGTATAAAGTGACCGTCGGGCAAAAATTGAAATTGGAGAACCTTGATGCTGAAGAAGGTTCCAAAATCAGCTTCGACGAAGTGTTGATGATTGCCGATGGAGACAAAATTGAAGTAGGCAGTCCGTTAACCGGTAAGTCGGTACAGGCGGAAGTGGTTGCGCATGGTCGCCGCAAAAAGGTGAAAATCCTCAAGTTTCGACGTCGCCAAAATTCGCGAACTCGAATGGGACATCGTCAGGGTTATACAGAAATTGAAATAACTGGTATTGGTGGGTCTGCGGTTGCGAAAAAGACGGCGTCTAAAAAGGCTGCTGCTAAGACACCGGCAAAGAGCGCTCCAAAAGCTGCGGAGAAAGCGGTTCCTAAAGCGAAACCAGCTGCTACTAAAGCCAAACCAAAAGCTGCTGAAGCCAAAAAGGCCGCTGCTAAATCAAGCAGCACTGATGATCTTAAGTTGTTGAGTGGTGTTGGTCCTGCATTGGAAAAAAAGCTTCTGGCAGCCGGTGTGACATCATTCGCGCAAATTGCAGCTTGGAAGAAGTCAGATATTGTAGAGTTTGATGAAAAGTTGAGCTTTAAAGGTCGTATCGAACGCGAAGATTGGGTTAAACAAGCAAAGGCTCTGGCGAAAGGTTAGTACAAAGCCTAGTACCCACTTTAACGAATTTAGTTGAGGAAATAAAAAATGGCACATAAAAAAGCAGGCGGTAGTTCCAGAAACGGTCGTGATTCTGAAAGCAAACGACTTGGCGTAAAACGCTATGCTGGACAAGTAGTCGCTGCGGGAAACATTCTTGTTCGTCAGCGGGGCAGTAACTTCCACGCAGGCGAGAACGTAGGCACGGGTAAAGATTTTACTTTGTTCGCACTTAGCGAAGGCAAAGTGTTATTCGAGCAAAAAGGCCCAAGAAATCGTAAAATGGTTAGTATTGTTGCCAGTTAATTCGGATTAGAGAGCTTTTTAAAAAGACCCGCCCTGGTAATCCTAGGCGGGTCTTTTTTTATGACCGATTATGAAATTTGTAGATGAAGCGGAAATTATTGTTCAAGCCGGTAATGGTGGCCATGGTTGCTTGAGTTTTCGGCGGGAGAAGAATATTCCCCGTGGAGGGCCTGACGGTGGTGATGGAGGTAAAGGAGGTGATGTCTATTTGGTGGCTAATGATAGCCTGAACACATTGGCCGACTTTCGTTACCAACGAGATTACCGTGCGGAAAGTGGCAAAGGAGGTGCCGGTCGGGAGAAATCGGGCGTGGGCGGCGATGATGTGTATATCGGCGTGCCCTTGGGGACTTTGGTTTCCGATAAAGCTACGGGAGAGTTAATTGCCGATATGCTGGTTATAGGGGAGCCTGTTGCCGTTGCTTGGGGAGGTAAGGGTGGTCAGGGGAATACTCGATTTAAGACAAGCACCAATCGCGCACCACGTAAGACGACTAAGGGTAAAGATGGTGAACAGCGCCGATTGGAGCTTGAGCTCAAGGTATTAGCAGATGTTGGTTTGTTAGGGTTGCCTAATGCTGGTAAATCAACTTTGCTGGGGACGGTGTCTCAGGCACGTCCTAAAATTGCTAATTACCCGTTTACAACGCTTTATCCGGAACTGGGCGTGGTTAGCTTGGGAGTACGGAGTAATTTTGTTGTAGCGGACATCCCCGGTCTTATTGAAGGGGCAGCTGAAGGCGCAGGTTTAGGTATCCAGTTTTTACGCCACTTAGCACGTACAAGATTACTATTACATATGGTGGATATTGCACCATATGACAATGATGAGGCTGATCTGCTTTCCGATATAAGATCAATAGAAGGCGAGTTGGAAAGCTATTCTGAGTCATTTGATGCTGATTTGGTGCATCAGGAACGTTGGCTAGTAATAAATAAAACCGATGTGTTGCCTGCTGAGGAAGTAGATCAACGAGTTGAGGAACTAGTGCAGGCATTAAACTGGAAAGCTCCGGTTTTTTCGATTTCTGCAGCTACCGGTGCGGGGTGTGATGAACTATGTGGCAAGATTATGATTTATTTGCAAGAATTAGACCGTGATTCAAAGACGGAAGTTCTACAGTCAATTCCAGGTGATATGCAGGCGAATATAGAAACAGACCTACCCTATGACGGACAACAAGAGGAATAAGGCAGTGAGCCGGACCAAAATGGAGCAATCACGTCGTTGGGTTATTAAGATTGGCAGTGCTTTGCTGACTTCTAATGGGACTGGCGTTAATTTCTCTCTGATTGCTCAACTGGCTCAACAAATTAATGAGTTGAGGAAATCAGGTGTTGAGGTGCTACTGGTATCCAGTGGTGCGGTGGCTGCCGGAGTGGCGCGTCTGGGGTGGACTAGTCGGCCTGATGATATGCCAGGCTTACAAGCAGCTGCTGCTGTGGGGCAGTCAGCGTTGGTGCGTGCGTATGAAACCCAGTTTGATGTGCATGGCATGACAATTGCGCAAGTTTTACTGACCCATGCGGATTTGGCTAACGCTGAGCGTCGAGAAAATGCTAGTGCGGCGTTAGGCGCGTTAATTGACCTGAGAGTGATCCCGGTCGTAAATGAGAATGATACCGTTGCGACAGAGGAAATTCGGTTTGGCGATAATGATAATCTAGCCGCCCTGGTTGCAGATTTGGTCGTTGCAGATTTACTGGTTATTCTTACAGACCAGAATGGTCTATATGATGGCGATCCACGCGAGCATATCGAAGCACATTTGATATCTGAAGCAGTAGCAGGCGATTCAAAGCTAAAGTCCTATGCTGGAAGTAGTTCGAGTTTTGGTCGAGGTGGCATGGTGACGAAACTGGAAGCTGCAGAACACGCCGCGCGTAATGGTACAAGCACGGTGATCGCGGGTGGTGCTGTCGAAAATGTATTGCTAGATATCCATCAAGGTAGGAATGTGGGAACCTATTTAAAGGCTGAGAAGCTGTAGATTGCGAGCTTGAATTTTCAGCCAGAATTACTGGATCTAACACTAGATTGTTTAAATTGTGGGTAATAAAAAAGGAGCCGATTAGCTCCTTTTGTACTTTTGAGCCAAAACAAATTGGCGCGATCCAAATCTACTAATTTAGCTTGAAACAGCCCTAAGTCGATTATTGAGTCGGCTTTTAAGGCGTGCCGCACGATGTTTATGGTGCAATCCTTTTGAAACAGCCCTATCAATGCTTGACGTTGCCTTTTGATATAAGTTGCGGGATGCATCGGAATCACCGGCTTCGAGTGATTTTAAAAATGCCTTAATCGAAGTTCGTAAAGCTGAGCGTTGCCCAGCTTTTAGCAGACGTCGAGATTCGTTCTGTCTTGCGCGTTTTTTCGCTTGCGGTGAATTTGCCACGTAGCTAATCCTCTTGTTCTTCCCACCGGAAAATGAGGGCGCAACTATCCAGAAAATGAGCTTGCCTGTCAAGCTGGAATCAAGCTTTAAAACGAGCTTTTTTGTTATATTTTAGAGGGTTTCAGGAGATATCCACAAAATCTTGGAAAGTCTGGCACAATCGCTTCAAATTGTATTTGAATTTGGCTATATCGTGGTTCAGTAGCAGGTGTCCAAAAAACTACTAAAATCGACTGCCGTTGTCGGCACTATGACTTTCGTATCGCGCGTCAGTGGGCTAATACGTGACGTTGTAATTGCTAATATGATTGGTACTGGGGCGATGGCCGATGCTTTTTTTGTCGCATTTCGTATTCCTAATTTCTTGAGACGAATATTTGGAGAAGGGGCGTTTTCACAGGCATTTATCCCCGTGTTCACCGAGTTACGGGCAAAGGATGATATTCAGGCGCGACAGTTTGTAAATCATATGGCTGGGCAGCTGGGTTTAGTCGTATTTGTACTAAGCGTAGCAGGGACATTATTCGCGCCTTGGTTAGTTAAATTATTTGCCTATGGGTACGTGGACCAACCGGAGAAACTAATTGCGGCAACAGATGCACTTCGCATTATGTTTCCCTATTTATTTTGCATATCTATGGTCGCTATGTCCGGTGCGATGCTTAATACCATTGGAGATTTTGCTGTGCCTGCGTTTACTCCTGTGCTATTAAATATTGCACTGATTATTGCCGCATTGTGGTTGGCACCAAATATGCAGAGTGCTGCGTCAGCACTGGCATTTGGAGTATTGTTTGGCGGAATAGCACAGCTGTTTTTTCAAATGCCGTTTTTATTGAAGAAAGAGTTGCTGCCCAAACCCAAGCTGGGTCCTCAGGAGGCGAGCACACGGGTTTTTAAATTGATGGTGCCCGCAATGTTTGGGATATCGGTGGCACAAATAAACGTATTGGTGGGAACTTTATTAGCATCCTTTCTTGTTACTGGAAGCGTCTCCTGGTTGTATTATTCTGATCGATTAATGGAGTTTCCAATTGGGGTGTTTGGTATCGCGTTAGCTACTGTAGTTTTACCAAGCCTTGCAAAAGTTCATTCATCCGGGTCAGCTGAAGCTTTTAGTGAACTTTTAGATTGGGCATTGCGTTGGGTTATATTGATTGCCTTGCCGGCCTGTATTGCGTTGATCCTTCTAGCCACTCCCCTGGTGTCGAGTATTTACCAACTTTCAAGTGTATTCAGTGCAAATGACGTCGCGATGGCGGCCAATGCCTTGGTTGCTTATTCTGTGGGAGTGGTCGGAATAATACTGGTGAAAGTGTTAGCGCCCGGTTTTTATGCGCGACAAGATATCAAAACGCCTGTCCGCATAGGTGTTATTGCCATGCTCGTCAATATTGGCTTGAGCATAGTGCTTGTTCAATGGCTGGCACATGTGGGTTTGGCGCTATCGGTATCTTTGGCTGCTTGGGTCAATGCTGGGCTGTTATATAGAAGGTTGGTGAGAGATAAGATATATCGACCACTTTCTGGCTGGTTTACTTTCATTGCCAAGGTGATTTTGGCGTGCTTGGCGATGGCTGTGTTTTTGTGGTGGTTGAGTGCGCCTGCTTCGGTGTGGGTTGCTGCAGGTGTTGCTGAGCGCTTAGTTTGGCTGCTCGGACTAGTAGTTGGCGGTATAGGTATTTACTTTGGTGTATTGTATGCGCTAGGTTTGCGGCCTGCCGGGTTGCTATTAAAGCCATCGGCATAGGCAATCAATGCGTAACTCATAAAAGGGAAGTTATTAGATATACTGATTTAATGGCTCTTTCAACACAAACAATTAATATTGGACCGCTCGACCAGCCTCGGTGCTTTACATTGTCTGAGGCTCGTGAATTGTTGCCAACCGTCACTAAAATAACCAAACAGGCTCAATCAGAATTAGATCCGTTTCAGTTTAAGCTTAGACGTATGCTTATCGCTGATCCGCGTAGAAAATCGGTTGAGGCACGATACGAATTAGTTGTCCGACAATGGGCGGACAAGCTCAGGCGTTTGGGTTTGGTGGTTGAAGGTTTGTGGGAAGTTGATTTTGACACTGGAGAGGGATATCTAAGTTGGCATTACCCCGAGATTCGTATCGGCCATTATCGTGAGCATTATCAGCGATTTGATCAACGCCGTTCTTTGGATGAAGTTATCGAAGAACTGGATCCAGATTGGGCCCACTTTTCGCACAAATAGCTAGCACCATTAGTTTGTGCCCTTTGACTGAAAGCTGGATGAAAGATATTTGCTCATGCCGAGATATAGAATATTAAATCGCGTTGTTGCCTTGCTTAGAGCTATTTGCACTGATTATTGCTTAAACATAGCCAGCATTGCTGCCAGCGGTTAGAATCGCTGGCTTCGTGGGTAGGCTATGAAAATTATCGAGGGTGTTGAAAATCTAACTGCAGCAAATCGTGGTTCTGCCGTGACAATTGGCAACTACGATGGAGTGCATTTAGGGCACCAACGGATCATTGCTGAGTTGATTAAAGAGTCAGAAAAAAGGGCGCTTAAATCTACCGTAATAACTTTTGAGCCATTACCCCGAGAGTATTTTTCTCCTTCAGAAAGGTTCGGTCGATTGACTTCGATTGAAGAACGAGCTGAGCTCTTGTTTGATGCGGGAATTGAGCAAGTATTATGTCTTCGTTTTGATCAACAGTTAGCTAAGCAATCCCCGGATGAGTTTGTACGCTCTACTTTGGTAGAAGGGTTAGATGCAGGGCACTTGGTGATCGGGGATGACTTTAAGTTTGGCTGCAATCGTGAAGGTGATTATGCCTATCTTCAGCAGGTCGGCGAACAGCATGGTTTTACCGTAAATAATACTGAAAGTTTTGAAATGAATGGCGTGCGGGTGAGTTCAAACGCTATTCGACAGGCTTTAGATACAGGTGATATTTCTACTGCAGAGCATTATTTAGGGCGTCCATTTATGGCTGGTGGACCTATACTTAAAGGCGATCAGTTAGGACATACGATTGGATTTCCCACTGCAAATGTGGATGTGGGCGATAGGTATTTGCCGATTAGTGGAGTGTTTGCGGTTGTTGTTTGTATCCAAGAAAGCAATAACTCTGAGCTTGGTGAGTGTAGATGGCTAGATGCAGTGGCTAATATTGGAACTAGACCTACAGTTAATGGTCGTGATCGGCGGTTTGAAGTGCATATATTAGACTTTGAAGAGAATGTGTACGGTAAGAATCTTAAAGTCCGGTTTATAGAGCGTTTGCGTGATGAGCAAAAGTTTGATGGGCTTGATGAGCTGGTGATACAAATAAATAGTGACGTAAATCAAGCTAGGGAATTACTCAAACAGCTTTAAGATGCGAGCTTTGGTTGATTCTATTTAAACGGGTGTTGCCCCTTGCCGTAATTGTTAATACCGCAAAGCACGTCTAATAAATTACAGGCATCTAAATAGTAAGAAGTAATTGCGTATAGAAACTCAATAAATCTAACGCAATCCCGAGTAAAATAAATAGGCAGAGAACGCCGCGAATTAATGATGAGATGAGTCAGTATAAAAGCACAATAAATTTACCAGTAACCTCTTTCCCGATGAAGGGAGGTTTGCCCCAACGTGAACCAGAAACCCTTAAACGTTGGGAAAGTGATGGTATATACCAGGCGATTCGTAAGGCGAGAGCAAACAAGGAAAAATTTGTTCTACACGATGGCCCGCCTTATGCGAATGGCGATATACATATTGGCCACGCGGTTAACAAGATTATTAAAGATGTCATTGTTAAATCGCAAACAATGGGGGGCTTGGATGCGCCATATGTACCAGGTTGGGACTGCCACGGATTGCCAATAGAGCATCAAGTTGAGAAGAAGCACGGTAAAGCGGGTGTGAAAGTTAGTAAAGATGAGTTTCGTGATTTGTGCCGTAGTTATGCAGCGAAACAAGTCGAAGGGCAAAAGGCAGACTTTATCCGCTTAGGCATTTTTGGTGATTGGGATAATCCATACTTAACAATGAATTTCGAAACCGAGGCAAATATAGTGCGTGCTCTCGGAAAAATTGCCGCTGGTGGGCATTTGTATCATGGACTGATGCCGGTGCATTGGTGTACGGATTGTCGCTCAGCTTTGGCTGAGGCGGAGGTAGAGCATAAAGACAAAACGTCGCCTGCGATTGACGTTGCTTTCATGGCAGACACAAAGGAGTTTGCTGCAAAAACTGGTTTGCCAGAAGCTGATTGTAAACAAGCGACGTTCGTTGTTTGGACTACTACTCCATGGACTTTGCCAGCTAATGAAGCCGTTTGTCTGCATCCCGAACTCGAGTACGCACTGGTAAAAACCAGCAAAGGTTTATTGATTTTGGCAGATGCCTTGCGCGACACAGCGTTGGAACGATATGGGATTGCAGACGGTGCGATGGTTTTGAAAAGATTGGCGGGGGCTGAATTTGAAGGTCTGTTGCTCCAGCACCCGTTTAACGATCGAGTAGTGCCGGTTATCCTAGGTGATCACGTAACCACGGAAGCGGGAACTGGTGCCGTACATACAGCGCCTGCACATGGCGCCGATGATTTTCAGGTTGGGAAGAGTTATGAGTTACCGGTGACTAACCCTGTTGGTCCGGAAGGCGTATTTCTTGAGTCTACAGAGCACTTTGCTGGTCAGTTTGTGTTTAAGGCTAATTCAAATGTCGTTGAGTTGCTAAGGGATAGGCAAGTGCTGCTCGCGGCCGAAGAGTATCTTCATAGTTACCCCCATTGTTGGCGGCATAAGTCACCTATTATTTTCCGAGCTACGGCGCAATGGTTTATCGGCATGGAGACCAATGGATTACGTGCAGGCGCTATGGCAGAGATTGAAAATGTAGAGTGGATGCCCGAATGGGGCAAAGCTCGCATTCAGGGAATGGTTGAGAATCGCCCCGATTGGTGTGTCTCCCGTCAGCGTAATTGGGGTGTGCCGATTGCGCTGTACACCTCCAAGGAGACAGGTGAATTGCATCCAAATACACCAGATTTAATTGAGAAGGTGGCCCAGAAGATCGAGCAAGCCGGCATTCAAGCTTGGTTTGATTTGGAGAACGTCGAGTTGCTCGGTGAAGATGCTGATAAGTATGAAAAGGTCTCCGACACACTAGATGTTTGGTTCGATTCTGGAGTAACACACGAAACGGTGTTGCGAACCACTGAAGATTTGCAGTGTCCGGCCGATTTGTATTTTGAGGGATCTGATCAGCATCGAGGATGGTTTCAGTCTAGTTTGTTGACAGCGGTAGCAATGACTGGAAAGGCGCCTTATAAAGCGGTCTTAACCCACGGGTTTACAGTGGATAAGGACGGTCGAAAAATGTCGAAGTCCGTGGGGAATACCATAGCGCCCCAAGAAATAATTAATACCCTGGGTGCCGATGTTCTTCGGCTGCTGGTTGCGGCAACTGATTATCGCTCGGAAATGACCATTTCTGAAGAAGGTATTAAACGGGTGGGTGATTCCTATCGGAGAATTCGTAATACGACGAGATACTTATTGGGAAATCTTGAAGGGTTTAGTGTAGATAAATCGTTGCCCTACAAGGATTTAATTTCGCTTGATCAATGGGCTTTACGGCGAACGGCTTCCCTACAGACTGAGATCAAATTGGCTTATAAGGAATATAGATTTCATCGTATATATCAAGCACTACATCAGTTCTGCGTGGTTGATATGGGGGGGTTCTATCTGGATGTTTTGAAAGATCGTTTATATACAACACCGGCAAATTCGCATGCTCGTTTGTCAGCACAAACGGCCATGCATCATATTCTCGAGGCTATGGTTAGATGGCTTGCTCCAATACTTAGTTTTACCGCTGAAGAAATTTGGGGACATATGCATGGTGACCGAGAGGATTCTGTGTTTTTGGCAGAGTGGTACGAGTCCTTGCCAGAACCTGATGCACAGCTCGGAGATCTAAATGATGCTGCCTGGGAAGAGATTCTTGAGGTCCGAAGTGAAGTAGGCAAGGAACTCGAACGTGTACGGGTTGCTGGAGAGATCCGAGGGGCATTGGATGCGCAGGTAACATTGTATTGTGACGATAAATTGCACGCGTTGTTAGCGTTGTTGGGCGACGAACTCCGATTCGTGCTGATGACCTCTGAGGCAGGTATTCAGGTGTTGGACAAAGCCCGTACCGACGCGCGAGATACTGAAATAGCAGGGTTAAAAATGTGCGTATCAATGTCAAAAAATGAAAAGTGCGAGCGTTGTTGGCATCGTAGCGATTCAGTATCTAGTATTGAAAAACACCCTACGTTATGTGCACGCTGCGTCGAAAATATTGATGGGCAAGGTGAGGATCGGCGCTATGCCTAATTGGGTAAAATATATAGCTCTCTCTGGGATTATTGTCGCAGCCGACAAATTCTCCAAAATATGGGCTGAGCAAGTGCTTGGTAATGGGGAGGTCGTTTCGATAACGTCTTGGTTCGATTTTTCACTGGTATATAACAGCGGCGCTGCGTTTGGGTTGCTCAACGAGGCAGGTGGTTGGCAGACTATTTTTTTTGCAGTCATCGCATTGCTTGTAAGCGGGGTTTTAGTTGTTTTTATCAAACAGCTTGAATCACATGAACGATTTCTAGGGGTTGCCTACGCCTGTGTTCTAGGCGGAGCCATTGGCAACCTGATTGATCGACTGATGTACGGAAAAGTGGTTGACTTCGTGCATTGGTTTTATAAAGATTTTCATTGGCCCCATTTTAATATTGCCGATATTGCGATTTGTATAGGCGCGGCAATTCTTATTGCGGATGCGTTAGGGGTCTTGCCAGACAGAAAAATCCAGACTGAATCCAGGCACTAGTAGGCGTAGATTATTATGAAAATAATGTTGGCAAATCCGCGGGGTTTTTGTGCTGGTGTAGACCGAGCAATCGAGATTGTCGAACGTGCGTTGGACCAATATGGTGTACCCATTTATGTTCGACATGAAGTTGTACACAATAAATTTGTTGTAAACGATCTTAAAAACAAGGGTGCTATCTTTGTTGATGAGTTAGATCAAGTTCCTGACGATGCCACTGTTATATTTAGCGCCCACGGTGTGTCTAGGGCCGTCCGAAAAGAAGGAAGTTTGCGGGAGCTACAGGTATTTGATGCGACTTGTCCGCTGGTGACAAAAGTTCACATAGAGGTTAAGCGTTATCGAGCAGCAGGCACTGATGTGGTATTGATTGGGCATGCTGGCCACCCTGAAGTTGAGGGCACAATGGGGCAGGCAGATGAAGGTATGTTTTTGGTAGAGACACCCGAGGACGTAGCGTCTTTGGAGGTTGGGAATCCTGATAATTTGGCTTACGTAACACAGACAACATTGTCTGTGGACGATACTGCCAAAGTCATCGCCGCTTTGCGGGACCGCTTTCCTAGTATTCAGGGGCCGCGCAAAGATGATATTTGCTATGCGACCCAGAATCGGCAAGATGCTGTGCGTCGGCTGGCTGTAACAGTTGACTTAATGTTGGTTGTGGGTTCAATAGCGAGTTCTAACTCAAATCGTTTGCGCGAACTAGCCGCCCAACATGGAATTCCAGCCTATTTAATTGATGGACCTGAAGAAATTCAGGAGTCATGGCTCAAAGGTTGTTCGACTGTAGGTGTAACTGCTGGTGCTTCAGCTCCTGAGTTACTTGTTCGGCGAGTAATAGAGCAACTTGAGATTTGGGGTGGTGAACGCGCAAGTGAGACAGATGGTCCTAACGAGGATGTTTCTTTCAGTTTGCCGATCGAGCTTCGAGCAAGCTAGTTGCGCAGTGCGATATCCTGGGGTTTAGTCTAGTGGGGATATTGATTAGCCCTAGCATTGATTTTACGGCGCTATGTACAATTGCTAGTTATTTAAATAACTGTAAATCATCTGGATTATTCGAGCCTACTGTATGTAGTTCGAATTTATAGTCTATGTTGCCAAGTATACTAATTATCGGTGGAGGGGTGATCGGTTTGAGCTGCGCTCGTCAGCTCAGCATGAATGGCTTCGCAGTAAAGTTGTTAGATGCCGGCCCGAGGCCTGGTAGTGAGGCATCTAGCGCTGGGGGAGGGATATTGTCTCTATTGTACCCATGGAGACATTCAACCGATTTGAGGGCACTCGCCCAGCGTTCGCAAGAAATTTATCCATACTTGTGTGAAGAACTATCATTGTGTACCGGCATATCGCCACAATTTTTTAAATCTGGCATGCTTATTACAGGGCTGGATCATCGGGAACAACAAATTGCTTTAGAAGAGCCAGGCGCAATTGTGGTTGAACGTGATGATCTGTCGGCTCTTGAACCAGGACTGGTTGAGACTACCGGTGGCGTTTATTCCCCCGAAATTGCAAATGTAAGAAATCCCGCGTTAGTTAAGGCGTTGCTGTTGGATTGCCTACGCTTGGGAGTCGAAATATATTCGAATGCTAAGGCGACAAGAGCGCTTAAATTGGCAGATCACTACCACGTTATACTAGAAGATGGCCGTAAATTTGAGTCAGGACATGTCTTGATATCTGCTGGAGCATGGTCGTCCAATTTATTGAAACAGTTTGATAATGCAGAGCAAGTGGCTCCAGTAAAAGGGCAAATAATTGCGATCAAAGCAAGACCTGGAGTATTGCGGCGGACCATACTACATAAAGGACGCTATCTTATACCGCGCCGTGATGGGGTGGTGCTTGTCGGAAGTACGATTGAACATGCGGGGTTTGATAAAAAAGTCGACTCTAAAACCGCAAAAGATTTACGTAACTTTGCCCATGCGCTACTACCTAATTTGGCCCAATATCCCACAATTGCACATTGGGCGGGCTTGAGACCAGCATTAACTGCTGATGCCCCTATAATTGAACCGTTACAGAATCACCCAAACGTAGTTGTGGCTACAGGTCACTATCGTAGCGGTATTGTTTGCGCGCCAGCGACTGCCGAACGAGTAAACAAATTATTTTGTGGGATGTGTGGTGAGAAGAACCGGCAGGGTATCGTTAAAAAAACTGAAATACGGCACGCAAGCGCTTAATTGAATAGCACCTAGCTTTAACTAAGGATATTAGTTAAAGGCATTCTCGATTGTCTGGGCAATCAGTTTTATATCGCTGCCTAGGCCAATCAGATCAACTATGTCGTTGTTCAAATTCAGCAGATAAACTTGCGATGAATGATATGGGGTATAGGTTGAGTTGGCCGGGATTGCATGGTACTCATTGAGAGGTAGGGGCTGGTCGCCATCACTAGTCAACAAGTTATACCCAAATGTGGTGCGAAAATATTTGGTAATCGCTTGTAGTTGGTCAACGTTGCCTATTAGCCCAGTAATCTGTTCGTGGAACGCGTTGGTATATTGCGTCAAAATTTCTGGGGTATCTCGTTTAGGGTCCACCGAGATGAATATTACGTCTACATCGGCGGCTGGTCGATCAATTAGACGAAGCGCACTAGCGACCTTGTGCAATGTTAACGGGCATATATCAGGACAATAAGTGAACCCAAAAAAAACTAATCGTACGGGTGCTTTAAAACTGTTGATGGTTACAGTTGAACCGGTTTCAGACAGTAAGGGAATGTCGAGTGCGTTTATGTCTTGTGGCGTCGACACTGTATCGCCTACCATGATTTGATCCGATGCAAGGCAATTTAGTGATGCTAACGATAATAAGGTAAGCCAACATGCGATCGAATATGAAATGGCAGGTGCTTTGTTCATATTAATGACAAACATTATTTGAAACGGCAATTTTGATGTTTGAAAGCCCACTAATATTGCTATTGATTTCTAATACTTCACGGCTCCTGACATCTATTCTTGCGATTCGATTAGTGTTCAAGAGTGCTGTGTAAAGCCGTTTCGAATCTGAAGTTACCAGACCACCATCTGGTTGGCTTGTTAGCGTGATCGTTTGCTCTAGAGCTAGTTTTTCTAAATCAACTACGGCAATTTCCTCACTGTTCGCCGACATTACAAAGGCAACCGTATCCAGCCAGCCGGTGTTTAGTTCGCGCGCGGGCACTCCGGTTTTAATATTACGTCTTATATCAAGGCTTAGGGCATCCAATACGTAAATAGATTCAGCTGCTCGGTGTGGAATTAATACATATCTATTGTCGGCGGTACTAAAAGGACGTACGGGCTCAGAGTCAACTGAGATGATTTTTTTTATCTCAAGTTTGAGTAGATCTAACACGACGACTGTGTTTTCCGATGTAATCGATAAGAATCCGGTATACCCATCCGCTGAGCGGCTAATAGAGCTAATCTCTGGTTTAATTTGGACTGACCCGACTTGATTGTCTTTGCTTTGGGTTGGTTCCGGGAGATCTATTTCAGCAATTACTGATTGTTCAGTTAATGCGACTACCGATATTTTACGATCGCGTGGTTCCACGATGAATAGTCGTGATCCATCAACACTAAAAGTTAAATTGACCGCGCTGTCTAGGTCATTAACTTGAAACATCTTCTTACGTGTTTGCATATCCCACAATGAAACCTGACCTTGATTATTACCAAATGCCATATATTGATCGAGAGGGTGCAGCAAGCCGACATCCGCGGTCATGCCAATATCCATTGGAGACAGTGAGCTTTGTGTTTCTAAATCTACCAGACTAATTAAGCTGCTTTCGGAATGGGTCGCTACTAATAGATTGAGAGAGTCAGAAATTATAAGGTTATTGGCTACTTGGGTCAGCCCGAGCTCGGCAGCGAGCTCGTCATTTTGGGTGTCAATGACAACTATGCGCGGTTCGATTTTGCTTGGAATAAAGGCGTATCGACTTCCAGCAGCAATCGAATCGCTATCGAATAATCCAAATAATGCCCAGCTCGATGAGGTAGCAACGGTGCTTGCTAAAAGTACAAGGGCACAAAGTGATTTTCTAATCTGCATTTAGCCTTAGTTGAGTCCTAGATAAGGGTAAATAGCATCGCTGACAACGTGGAATTTGTCGGTAATCAATAAGATGCCAAAGGCTATAAATACTAGTGCGCTCAAGGTGCCGATGGAGCGGGTATGTTTGGCAACAAATTCGAATAACGATTTCATTCGCGTGAAGAAAATAGCCGATAGAAGAAAAGGAATTGCAACTCCTGCAGCAAAAATCCCCATAACTGTGGCACCTGCGGAAACGCTGCCAAGTGCTCCGACGTATATAAATAATGTGCCGATAATCGCACCACCAAAACACGACATACAACCTAAGCTAAACGCTATGGCCGTGATTACGGTACCCAGTACTCCTTTGGATTCGGCATTCTCGATAATACTGGCACCAGGCAGGTTACAAACCAGTGGCGCTCGCGATCGAATGGCTAGCCATAATCCAAAGGTGATAACTATAATGCCTGAGACGATGCCGACTGGACGAGTGTAAGTAGCGAAGAAAATCTGAGCCTCTTTACCCGCGTAACCTACCAACGCACCAAAAGCGATGAATAGGGCGACGTATCCAGCAACGAAGCAACTGGCCGCAAATAATACTTTTTTACGTACCTCGGGAGTTATTGTGCCACTGCTAGTAACTTCTTTGGCGCTCATTCCTCCAAGTGTGGCGAAAAATAGCAGTACAAGTTGAATCAGGCAGGGGGTGAGAACAGATGACAGAAGACCTGCGGAAAGTGACATGACCATCGCACTAGTAAATGTATCTCTGGACTTCATATTTTCCGGAACATTTAATGGTAGCTCCCATACATAATTGGCGATAACGGGTACTACTTCATCGTTTACCACGCGGTCCCGATCCCATGAATGGGTAAGTTCCAAGGAGGCGCTGGTTGAGCTGGCCTTAATGACCGGTTCACCTTGATCTGTGAATTTTGGAAATTTGATAATTGTACTGCGGTGGTGTTCGACCCACTCGGGGCCTTCGGCACTGACTGCTTCGTATCTAGAGCCATCAATATCAAGCACGGCTTTGGGCATTCCAAATGGTAGATAACCGGTATGTACATCTTCTGTGATAAAGAAAATAATATAAAGATCTGGCCGATAGGCTTCAATGGTGCCGCTACGATCTGCAAATTCAAAGTATTCATCTGAAGCGTAAAGTCCTTGCACCTCGATGCCACCAGGGAAAAATATATATCGACTCAGATACTGAGTGATCATATTTTGCTGCATATACCGTTCGCTGCGTACCTCTTCACCAGTGTCAAATAACATACCCTTACCATCAAAGTAGTAAGGGAAGACTAGCCAAGAAAAAGCAAGTGCCGCTAACATGGCAGCGCTTACGATCGTTATGCTTAGACTTTTAGTTTGCGATAATTGCATATGCTTGATTTGTGCTTGTTGTGTGCTTAGTTAACTTCTGTCTCGTTAATTCCAAGTAAATTGATGTACGTATCTAGAGTCGATTTAGGAGCTTTGGCACATGATAATTGTCTAATCTGTCCGAACAAATTATAACTCTAGTCGATCATATCCGGAAATTGCTAGGCGCCGCACGCAACTTGCACCATTGTAACCAGCTTAGTTTTTGAACAACTGCTTCCCTAGAGCTAAGTTTGGCACTTTTAGAGAGTTTTCAATAGCATTAGAAATCGAAAGGTTACTTATTAACATGTTGGTAGAACTATTCCGGCTGGTACTATCGCCCGAGTTATTGCAGACTTAAATTTTTCGGTAATTTAGCACCACTTACTTGTTTTTCGTTCGAAGGAGCCCTTAGATGACCAATATTCGATCACTGATCGATAGCAATCCCATTTCCATCACCCAGTTCGGCGTTATCGCTATGTGTGTTTTGATGAACATGCTTGACGGCATGGATGTAATGGTTATTACTTACTCACAAGCGGGAGTGCGTGGGGATTTGAGTATTCCGGCCGTACAAATGGGTTTTGTGTTTAGTGCCGCTTTGATTGGCATGGCCTTCGGTGGATTATTTATAGCACCGATTGCAGACATCATCGGCCGCCGAAAGGTGATGTTGGGTGCAATTTTAGTAATGGGTGTCGGTGTGTCCATTACCGCTTATGTCGAAACATTTCAGCAATTAGTTAGTTTACGGTTTCTATCGGGTTTAGGCATCGGGGCTATGTTAGCTAGTACGGTTACTCTTGCTTCTGAATATGCGCCAGAACGGCAACGTAATTTGGTTTTAGGGGTGGTACTTGCTGGCTATCCCATAGGTGCGACGGTCTCCGGATTTGTCGCGGCCCAAATTATACCCGCCCATGGTTGGCGCGCTATGTTTACATTTGCTGGTTTTTGTACGCTTTTTTCATTGCCCATCGCGATCTTTCTTTTAAAGGAGTCTTGGGAATGGCTAATTAAACGGCAACCAAAATATGCTCTAAAGCGGGTGAATTCTATCGCCGTGAGTATGAATTACCAGGTGCTCAATAAACTGCCGCCGGCGACGGCTGCCGGAGAGAAAGCCCCGGTTTCTGAAATGCTTGCAGGGTTATTGGGGAGTAAACGACGAGGAACAACGATTAAATTATGGAGTGCTTTTTTTCTGGGTTTTGCTACTTTGTATTATCTTACAACGTGGATTCCTGGGTTGGCGGAACGCACCGGCATGTCCACAACAATGGCTATCTATGCTGGAACTGTGTTTAATTTAGGTGCCATATTTGGAAATACTTCGCAAGGATATAGCTCACAGAAAGTCGGCCTACGTTCTTCAATTATTGGGTTTTATGTCTTTACCGCGGCGTTAATGGCGGTATTTGGATTTGTGAGTGGTGATTGGACTACATTGATGGTGTTTGGTTTGATTGGTTTCGGTGTCCAGGGCGGATTAGTTGGCCTTTACACTATAGCTGCGAGGGTGTACCCGGCTGAAATTCGCAATACTGGAGTGGGTTGGGCAATTGGTCTTGGTCGGGTTGGGGCTATTATCTCGCCGGTTATCGGTGGCGTACTTGCTGCTAAGGGTATGCCAGCTAATGTGATTATGTTGTTTTTTGCAGTGCCGTTAGTTATCGCCTGTTTTGCCGTTTGGTTGATCAAATCTGCAGAAATAAACTAGCGGAAATCATCAACCAATAAAAAGACGTGAGATCATTCATTTTGAGGCGCCTTTTATATTGAATTAGAAATCGATCCTCGTATAATCCTGCGATGGAACATATCAAACTTGCTCTCACCTTCGATGACGTTCTGCTAGTCCCTGCAGCGTCGTCGGTTTTACCGCGCGATGTCGATCTATCGACTCAAATAACTCGCGATATTTCTATTAACATTCCGCTGCTTTCTGCCGCGATGGATACCGTTACTGAATCCGGCATGGCTATTTGTTTAGCTCAGGAAGGTGGAATGGGTATTGTGCATAGAAATATGTCACCGGAATTACAGGCCGCAGAAGTTGCTCGGGTTAAAAAGTACGAGAGTGGGATTGTTAACGACCCCATCACGTTAAGCTCCTCCGCTTCAGTGGAAGATGTGATGCAGATTCGCCGTAAATACGGCATTTCGGGAGTACCCGTCGTAGATGGCGGTAAGTTAGTCGGTATAGTTACCTCGCGTGATTTACGATTTGAGACGCGTATGGATGCGACGGTAAGCAGTGTAATGACACCTAAAAATAAGCTGGTGACCGCACCCGAAGGTACAGATACCGAGCAATTCAAGAAGCTATTGCAAGAACACCGTCTTGAAAAAGTGCTTATTGTGAGGGATGACTTTAGTTTGGCCGGAATGGTCACGGTTAAAGATATCGAAAAATCACGTAAATACCCGCTCGCATGTAAGGATTCTGAGGGCCGGCTGCGGGTTGGCGCTGCGGTAGGTGTAGGGGCTGATACCGACGAGCGTGTAGAAAGATTAGCTGAGGCTGGTGTGGATGTAATTGTTGTTGATACAGCTCACGGACATAGCATTGGGGTTCTGGAACGAGTTGAGTGGGTGAAAAAGAAATTTCCACAAGTGCAGGTGATTGGTGGAAATATTGCTACAGCCATTGCGGCAAAGGATTTGGTGTCTGCGGGCGCGGATGCTGTAAAAGTTGGCATTGGACCTGGTTCTATATGTACTACCAGAATGGTTGCTGGTGTCGGCGTACCGCAAATTACGGCTATATACGATGTGGCAAACGCGTTGGCAAAGTCCGGTGTTCCGTTAATTGCTGATGGCGGGCTGCGATTTTCTGGTGATATAGCGAAGGCGTTGGCGGTAGGCGCAAATGCAGTTATGGTCGGCGGTTTGCTGGCGGGAACTGATGAAGCTCCCGGCGAAATTGAATTATATCAGGGGCGTTCTTATAAAGCCTATCGAGGTATGGGTTCATTAGGCGCTATGGGACAGGGCTCGAAAGATCGTTATTTTCAAGAGGGCGTTGAGTCCTTAGATAAGCTTGTTCCTGAGGGTATTGAGGGTCGGGTTCCTTATAAGGGTCCGACAATTAATATTGTGCATCAATTAATGGGTGGCTTGCGGGCGAGCATGGGTTATACCGGAAGTGAAAATCTCGCCAAACTAAGAAAGGCGGAGTTTGTGCAGATTACCAGCGCAGGTATACACGAAAGCCATGTGCACGATGTTTCTATAACCAAGGAAGCACCTAATTACCAACGCAGTTAGGCCAAACAAATGACTAGTGTCATGCAAAACGATCCGCATAAGGATCGAATCCTGATATTGGATTTCGGTTCCCAATATACCCAACTAATTGCGCGTCGCGTACGCGAACTTGGAGTGTATTGTGAGCTTTGGGCTTACGATCATACAGTTGAAGAAATTACGGAGTTTGCGCCTGCGGGAATAATTTTGTCGGGAGGCCCAAACTCGATGACAGAGGGCACCACACCGCGAGCACCACAAGGGTTGTTCGATATGGGGCTACCTGTTCTAGGTATATGTTATGGCATGCAATGTATGGCCGGGATGCTTGGCGGAGAAGTAGAGACTTCAGATGAGCGAGAGTATGGTTATGCCAAAGTGGACGTATTTGACGACGGAAATGGGAAAGGAATTCTTGAACTGGGTGAATTAGAAGTCTGGATGAGTCACGGTGATCGGGTTAGCAAACTACCCGCAGGGTTTGAGGTGGTGGGTCGTTCCCAGAATGCACCACTAGCAGCGATCGCTGATACTAAACGCCAATTTTATGGCCTGCAGTTTCATCCGGAAGTCACTCACACACAACAAGGCGACAAGGTGCTTGGACGCTTTGTGCACGATATATGTGGCTGTGCGGACGACTGGAATGCCGGTAACATTATCGATGCCTCCATCGCAAATGTGCGTGAGCAGGTCGGAAGTGATCATGTGATTCTTGGCTTGTCTGGCGGCGTCGATTCTTCAGTTGTCGCGGCGATGTTACATAAAGCAATTGGCAACCAGTTGACCTGTATTTTTGTAGACAACGGATTGTTACGCCTGAACGAAGGCGATCAAGTAATGGAAACTTTTGCAGAGCACATGGGTGTAAAGGTAATCCGCATCGATGCCGAAGATCGCTTCCTATCGGCACTCGCGGGGGTTTCAGACCCTGAACGCAAACGTAAAATTATTGGCGGTGTGTTTGTCGATATTTTCGAGGAAGAATCCAAGAAAATAAAATCTGCTAAGTGGTTGGCCCAAGGCACTATTTATCCGGATGTTATTGAATCTGCGGCGTCACGTACCGGCAAAGCCGAGGTTATTAAATCGCATCATAATGTAGGTGGCTTACCCGATGATATGGAACTTCAATTACTTGAGCCACTACGAGAGCTGTTCAAGGATGAAGTGCGTAAAATTGGAGTCGAACTCGGTTTGCACGAGAAAATGGTTTATCGGCATCCATTCCCCGGACCTGGATTAGGCGTTCGTATATTGGGCGAAGTAAAGAAAGAATACGCTGACGTATTGCGAGAGGCTGATGCGATTTTTATGGAGGAGCTTTATGCGAACGATTGGTATCAAAAAACTTCACAGGCATTTGCAGTGTTCTTGCCGGTCAAATCTGTAGGTGTCGTCGGTGACCAACGCGCTTACGAGTGGGTAGTCTCATTACGCGCTGTGGAAACCATAGATTTTATGACCGCTACCTGGGCCCATATACCCTACGCACTCTTAGGCCATATATCTAACCGAATCATTAATGAGGTTCGGGGTATATCCCGAGTGGTATACGACATCTCAGGGAAACCTCCTGCGACTATTGAGTGGGAATAGGAATCAACGGAATCCGATTTTTCGGAAATGCTAACCACGTATAGCCACTAGGTTTGATATAGCTACCAGCATGAGCGATTTGAAGGTTGATACACGTTGGATGCACAAAGCGCTTGAGCTAGCTCAAGAAGCCGCTAGTTCGGGAGAAGTGCCAGTCGGTGCGGTACTGGTATGCGACGATTTAATGTTAGGTGAGGGCTCTAACGCGTCAATAATTAGAAAAGACGCTACTGCCCATGCAGAGATTCAAGCCTTGCGTGCTGCTGGGCAGCAGCGCGCTAACTATCGCCTGCCTGGGACTACGCTTTATGTGACTCTGGAGCCATGTGCGATGTGTGCGGGAGCGATTATTCATGCGCGTGTTGAGCGGGTAGTGATAGGAGCGAGTGATCCACGTACTGGGGCAGCAGGCAGTATTATGAATATTTTGCAGCATGACGACTTAAATCATAAGTGTGAAGTTACCATGGGTATATTAGAAGATGAATGCTCAGCCATGCTTCGAAATTTTTTTCGAACCAAGCGGATTGATGCCAAATGATTCGGGTTTCTAGTCAATTCGACAGCGGAAATATTGTAGTTCTGGACGGCAGCAATCCGGGTGATATTCAGCTTGAAATTAGCAAAGATAATAAATCGGACTTTTACCAGTGGTTCTATTTTCGTGTCACAGGCGCAAAAGGTGAGCTGTGTCGTTTTAAGATTGTTAATGCTGGGGGAGCGGCGTATCCAAGTGGTTGGGAAAATTATCAAGCTGTTTGTTCCTCTGACGGAAGGCTCTGGAAGAGGATTGAAACCAAGTATGTGGAAGGTGTGCTTGAATTCACCTGCAAGCCCGATAGTGATGCCGTTTATATAGCGTACTTTGCCCCTTATTCGCAGGAGCGGCATGCAAATTTGATTAGCCGTATGCTTCAAACTGAAAATGTTCGGCTTGAAGTGTTGGGTAAAACGATCGACGGACGGGATATGGATCTTTTACATATTGGCGAGCCGGGTCCTAGTAAGTTAAATATTTGGACAATTGCCCGTCAACACCCCGGTGAAACGATGGCTCAATGGTGGATGGAAGGTTTTTTGACGCAATTAATAGATGAGAATAGCAATGCTGCTAAGGGTTTACTCGAGAGGGCAGTAGTACACGTAATGCCAAATATGAATCCAGATGGCAGCTTTCGCGGCCATCTGCGGACCAACGCTGTCGGTTCCAACCTAAATCGAGAGTGGTTGGAACCTAGTATGAAGCGCAGTCCGGAAGTCTATTTGACCCGTGAGAAAATGTATTCGGTTGGCGTAGATTTTTGCCTTAATGTCCATGGAGATGAGGCGCTACACTATAACTTTATTGCGGGTACTGAAGGCGTGCCGAGCTGGAATGGTCAGCGACAAGCAAAACTGGAAAGATTTAAACAGTTGTTAAAGATATATAGCCCCGACTTCCAAACCGATTACGGTTATCCACCAAATAAAGCAGGTGCGGCAAATATGTCTTTTTGCAGCAATTACATTGCCGAAAACTTTGGTTGCCCTGCGATGACACTAGAAATGCCCTTCAAGGATAGTGCGATTACGCCGGAGCCAGAGTTTGGATGGTCACCAGGTCGAGCCAGCGAATTAGGTAAGAGCTGTGTTTTAGCAATTGCCGATTTTTATGTAGAATAATTCGGCACTATTAATAATTAGTTGGTATATTCATGCCGCCACATATTTTACCCATCTAGAGTTTGGAATTAATTTTATGCAAATATTTTTCGACAACTTTTTAGATAATAGTCCCGTTTGGTTTAAGACTTCGATCCTTGTGTTTTTAGTGGTTTGCTGGCCAATAAAAATACTACTCGGGACTACAGTAGTTGGGTGGTTGTTCGTTGGAATGTTTATTCTCACCTTAGCGATGGCGCTCAAATGCTACCCATTGCAATCAGGAGGGCTGCTAGCGCTTGCAGTATTGGCATTGGGGCTCACGTCACCTGAGGCAGTCTGGCATGAGATAGAACACCAATTGGGTGTATTAATGCTCCTTATTTTTATGGTGAGTTTTATTCATTTTATGCAGCCATTGCTGGTATTCATATTTGGTAAGTTACTGGTAAAGGTGAAAAATAAGGTTGTTCTATCGTTACTGTTTAGTATTTCTGCGGCGTTTCTTTCAGCATTTCTAGATGCGTTAACTGTTACTGCAGTGCTTATTACGGTTTTTGTAGCTCTTTATGGGGTATATGAAAAGGTTCATTCGGCACTGGGTACTGACTATAATAAGGACAATATTCCTGACCATGACGAGTTGGGTGGGGACACGCTGGAGAGGTTTCGCGGGTTTATCCGTAGCCTTGTTATGCATGGTGCGGTGGGTACTGCGTTGGGCGGCGTATGCACTTTAGTCGGTGAGCCACAAAACCTGCTGATTGCGGAAGAGATGGGTTGGACCTTTATCGAGTTTTTTCTCAACATGGCGCATATTACGATGCCCGTGTTAGCTGCCGGTCTGATAACTTGTGCGGTATTGGAAATTACCAAGAAGTTTGGTTTTGGGCAGCCGTTGGAACCCACCGTTCGGGGAATCATAGAAGGTTATCTAAAAGAGCAGGATCGTGAGCGAAGTAAAGCTGATATCTACGGATTATGGGTTATGGGGGTATGCGGGATTGCTTTGGTGGTTGGGTTGGCACTTCATGTTATGGAGGTGGGGATGATCGGACTCTCTTTACTGGTGATTGTGACCGCTCTGACAGGTATTACTAACGAGCATCGCATTGGTAGCGCTTTTACCGAATCGATGCCCTTCGTTTCATTGTTGTGTATATTTTTTGTAATTGTGGCGATGATTGGTGATCTAAAGTTATTTAGCCCCGTTATCGAACTGGTATTACAAATGCCGCAGGATCAACAACCTAAACTGTTTTTCTTAGCTAATGGCTTACTTTCCGCAATCAGTGACAATGTATTTGTGGCAACTATATATATTAGTGAGGTGAAGGACGCCTTTGATGCTGGACTTATTTCCAGAGAGCATATGGAGGTGCTGGCTGTCGCCATTAATACGGGAACTAATTTACCCAGCGTTGCTACCCCCAATGGGCAGGCTGCATTTCTATTTTTACTCACGTCGGCGCTGGCGCCCGCTATTCGATTAGGTTATGGGAGAATGGTGTTTATGGCACTTCCATACACAGTGGTCCTTACTTTTGTAGGCTATATTATGCAATAAAAAATGGAACGCTAGACAGTGATTACAACGGGGGGCAACTTGATAGTGTTTAGGATACTAATGCCTGGACAATTTTGGTGCCAAAGTACCCCATTACTAGTAGCCCAAATCCGGTAAGCGTCCAACGAGCTGCCTTCTGTCCACGCCACCCTTTTCGGTAGTGCCCCCAAAGTAGTACAGCAAAAACGATCCATGCGGTTGATGCCAAAACTATGTGGTGGGTGAAACTAAATGGGTGCCCAAAAACAGATTGGCTGAATACTGCGCCGCTTATCAAGGTTGTGGTGAGTAGAAAGAAGCCAACCCTAACTAGACGAAATAGGATGTTCTCCATAGTCTGTAATGGCGGTAACCTGTCCAAGATTGAATCCTTGTCTGCTTGGGTTAGTTTCTTTTCTTGTGTGGTTAGTAACAAGGCTTGAAAAGATGCTAGTGCAAACACAGCATAGGCAAATACAGAAACTATGATGTGGCTAGTGAACGCGGTATTTGAATGGTATTCCGTGGGGATTGCGCTTGTCATTTCGGGGCTAAGCAATAATCCTAATAACAAGCAGGCCCCACAGGTGGGTAGTAGGAATTTACCAATTTGCCTAATCGGGAGGACAAGGGTTGATATAATATAGACGAGGGCAATAATAGCCGTAATCCAGTACAAGCCAGATGAGACTCCAAAATCTAATTCACCGTTAGCGTAAGCCTGACGAATGGCATAAATGTTGAGGATAAATGCCGCTAGTAATGTAATACGCGCGACTGATAGTCCGACGCTGCTTGAGCTAGTGTTCCTAGAAGCCAGCGCACCAGCTGCGAAATATAACGCAGCGGAAATTAGTAAAATTAGTGTTGTGCTCATCTCATCGATTCTAACCCTTGGCGCAGAGCTATCAACTTATTAATTTGTATTTTCTGATAATTTTGAAAATCATTAATTCAGTCTGCAATTGTGTTCATATAGGAATACAAGCGGTTAGAATACGTCGCATACATTAAGTCCTCCCTAACCATCTAGTTAAAAGACAATGTTTGAACAATTAAGTGATCGACTAAGAGTAACCATGAAGCGGGTGCGCGGGCAGGCTCGCCTGACCGAAGAGAATATCTCTGACGCTTTACGTGAGGTCCGGATCGCACTGCTAGAAGCCGATGTGGCTTTGCCTGTAGCCAAAGATTTCATTAAACAGGTTAGGCAACGTGCTATTGGCGAGGATGTGGCTGCTAGCTTATCGCCGGGTCAACAGTTGATAAAAATCGTCAACCAAGAGTTGGTTAGCATGATGGGTGAGGCCAACGATGCCCTCGATTTGTCGCAGCGACCGCCAGCAGTCGTTATGATGGCAGGTTTGCAGGGTGCTGGCAAAACCACAACCGTAGCAAAACTTGCCAAGCGTTTGATGGAGAAAGATGGCAAGAAGGTGATGGTGGTGAGTGCCGATATATATCGCCCGGCAGCTATCGATCAGCTTAAGACCTTATCTGAAGCGGTCGGGTGCCAGTTTCATCCAAGTGAATCTTCACAATCTCCGGTCGAAATTGTAACCGGTGCGCTGCAGGCTGCTCGTAACAATGTAGTCGATGTTCTTATGGTTGACACTGCTGGCCGGCTACATGTTGATGCGGAATTGATGAGTGAGATTCAGCAATTACATAAAGCGGTTGATCCGGTCGAAACGTTATTCGTAGTTGATAGTATGACTGGGCAGGACGCAATTAATAGTGCCAAAGCGTTCGGCGAGGCGCTACCGCTTACGGGAGTAGTGCTTACCAAAACTGATGGTGATGCGCGTGGTGGTGCCGCACTTTCAATTCGTCAGGTGACAGGAAAACCAATTAAATTTCTCGGTATTGGAGAGAAATTAGATGGTTTGGAACCATTTCATCCAGATCGTGTTGCTTCTCGTATCTTGGGGATGGGGGATGTGCTTACATTAATAGAAGAGGCAGAAGACAAGGTAGATGCGACTAAGGCGGGTCAGTTGGCCCGTAAGCTCAAATCGGGTAAGGGCTTTGACCTTGATGACTATCGAGAACAAATCCTACAAATGAACAATATGGGTGGATTGGACAGTTTGATGCAGAAGCTTCCGGGTATGGATCGAATACCACAACAAATGATGGGCGGTATGGGCGGTGAGTTGAACAAGAATATTGCGATAATTAATTCCATGACAAAAAAAGAAAAGTCGTTTCCGGCAATTCTTAAGGGGTCACGCAAACGACGCATTGCAATGGGTTCTGGTACGCAAGTTCAGGATGTAAATAGGCTATTAAAACAATTCACACAAATGCAGAAGATGATGAAGAAGATGGGCAAGAAAGGAGGCATGGCGAAAATGATGCGAGCTATGGGGGGGGGCAATAAGATGCCGCCAGGCATGCCTTTCTAGCGCGTTTTAGTCTGATATCAATTGGTTCAATTGATAGGGTTCTGATCTGGGCTCTATGACGTCTTATAGTTTGTAACTAAGTGTTATATCTCTTGAGCGGTGCTTAGCTCCGTGTTCAACTTCCTTCGATTGTTTTGGTGTGCAGTTGATATGTTTTTCAATGTCATTCAAAATTGAAATGCTGCGTCCCCATCACCTGTCTTATCTCTCTATATTGAATATATCCTCTGTATATTCGGAACTCGTCAACTGTAAAAAAGTTTACTACAGGAATCCAACTACAAAGATGTTTACGGTAAGTATTAAACTCCTAACTCTTGGTTTGGTATTGCTGCTCCTTTGCGGTGCAGCTGCTGCGCAAAGTGATCTATCTCTGGATGTTCAGTCTGGACGGGGAAAAATGCTCCAAATGATTAGAGCATCGACCGCACCGGTGATTGATGGCGTAATGGATGAGGTGTGGAGCATCGCGCCCACTATTGAAGACTTGCATCAAGTCAATCCGATTGAGTATGCGGAACCATCTGAAAAGACGGTTATAAGAGTGCTGTTCGACGAGAAATTTTTATATGTTTCCGGGATGATCTACTACCAAGATCGTGATGATATCACTGCTAATAAGATGATTCAGGGCGCGAATTTGGAGTTTGACGATAAATTACGCGTCTATATTAATCCGTTTAATGATGGCCGAAATGGTTATCTTTTTCAGACTAATGCCAATGGTGTCCGCTCAGAATCCATCGTTGAAAACATTAGAGATCTCAATTGGGATTGGTCAGGGATTTGGTTTGCAGGTTCGCAGGCGACGGAATATGGGTGGTTTGCAGAGATAGCGATCCCTTATAACACCATTGCATTTGACCCCAATTCGGATGCTTGGGGGATTAGTTTTTTACGTGATGTTATGAGTAAGAAGGAAAGTATGGCCTGGACCTCATATAACCGAAAGGTCGATCCGAGCAACTATGCAACGGCAAAGGGGCTATCTGGACTAGAGCAAGGCCGAGGTCTAGATTTGATTCCTGGTTTTAGCGTGACCGATAGCCAAGCCTACAATCCTGCTACGAATGAAACTGCATTTGAACCGTTTTTGGATGTTTTTTATAAGATTACGCCTAATTTAACGGGGGCTTTGACCTTTAATAGCGATTTTTCTGCCACTAATGTGGATGCCCGGCAAGTACAGCTGACCCGGTTTAATCTTTTTTTTCCGGAGCAACGAAGATTTTTTCTGCAAGAAGCAGATATATTTGAGTTTGGTGGAGTTGACCGCAATGCCAAGCCATTTTTCTCGAGGCGTATTGGCATTGGTCCCAACGGTGAGCAGCTGGATATTAATGCTGGCGGTAAGCTTTCCGGAAGAGTTGGGCGTTGGAACGTTGGTGCGTTGGCAGTAAAACAGTCAGGCAACACTGATTTCGTACCAGAGGGAAGCGAGGTCGTTAATGATAGTGATCTGTTTGTGGGTAGAGTGTCTGCAAACGTTCTTGGTCAATCGACGGTTGGAGCTATAGCGACATCTGGAAACCCAGATGCTGATGAAAGTAATAGTTTGGTGGGTGTTGATTTCAACTATTTAAATACGCGCAGCTTTGACAATGTAACTATTGAAGGGCAAATGTGGTACCAACAATCAAGCACAGAAGGATTAGATGATGAGGATTCTGCTTGGGGGGTAAAGTTACTCTCACCGAACCAGGAGGGATTAAAGGGGAGAATTCAGTACACTGAGATTGGGAAGAACTTTTTTCCAGCGTTGGGTTTCGTAAACCGAACCGGAATTAAGCAAAGTGAGTTAGTGATTGGGCATACCAAACGATTTTCCGCAGGCTCATGGTTGAGGTCGTTTGAGAATCAATTTCAGGGTGTTCGCGTCACGAGCACTAATGGGGATGTGGAATCCGAATTATCGGAGTTCATATTTTCAAGAGTAGAAAATCAAACTGGTGATAAAGCGTTTCTGCTGTTCAACGATATTCGTGAGGTGTTGACCGAGCCGTTTCGTATCACTGATGAGGTGACTATTCCAATTGGGGATTACTCTTATAGGCGTTACGGTGTGGATTTCACAACGGGCGGTCAGCGTGCCTTAGTTGCGACCTTACGTTTGGAAAATGGTGGGTTTTTTAGTGGTGATCGCAGTACCGTGAGTGGGTCGATCGAGTGGAACGTTAATAAAAATATATCAAGTAAAATTGAGTATGAATACAATAAAATTGATCTTCCTGAAGGCAAGTTTGATACGCAATTAATTCGGCTTCGTACAAACATTGCATTTACTCCAGAGTGGGCATGGATTACTACCGCTCAATATGACAATCAGTCAAAACTGCTAGGAGTAAATAGCCGCCTGCAGTGGGTCCCTAGAGCAGGGTCGGAGTTTTATATTATCTATAACGGCGGCTGGATTGATAGAACTGAAAGGGGTTTTGAACAGATTGGTAAATCAGCGACTATGAGAGTTGGTCATACATTTAGATTTTAGTTTTATTACTGTCGTAATTGGTCATTCGCAGCGTTTCAAGTTTCTGTATGTAACTTAATGTTTTTCCCCTTGAGAGAGTTTGGTGTTCATGTTCAACTCTTGCCGAATTTTCTGGCCTTAGTTTAGTCTCGTCCCATTCTAATTCCCCCTTGTTCTTTGTTGAGTATAGATATACAGAGGCGGGACCGATATATAAATCTAAGTCTGGCATTTAATGCCTTCAACTTTCTATTGAATAAACACCAAGATGCATCGAGTTAGGACTAATAAATCAAGTCTACAGAGCTGGGCGTTATTGCCAGTTGGCATTGTGCTGCTATTTTGGTGCGGCTTCTCTTTGGCTCAGAGTGATCCATCTGCCGATATCCAATCTGGACGTAGCAAGGTGCTAGAAATGGTGAAGACGTCTCTAGCCCCAGTTATTGATGGCGCTATGGATGATGTGTGGAACATGGCCCCCACGATTGAAGATTTGCATCAGGTGGACCCTATAGAGTATGCGGAACCATCTGAGAAGACAGTTATCAGGGTACTGTTTGATGAAGACTTTTTGTATATATCGTCAATGATGTACTACAAAAATATCGACGATATTACCGCAAATAAAATGATTCAAGGTGCAAGTTTGCGGTTTGAAGATAAATTGCGGATATTCATTAATCCGTTTAACGATAGCCGAAATGGTTATATTTTTCAGACTAACGCTAATGGTTTAAGGGCTGAAGCTATTGTTGAAAACGTGAGAGGAATGAATTTTGACTGGACGGGTATCTGGTTTGTGGCTACCGAACAGACAGATTATGGTTGGTTTGCCGAGATGGCAATTCCTTATAAGACTATTGCTTTTGATCCAAACTCGGATACTTGGGGTATTAGCTTTTTACGGGAGATTGAGAGCAGGAAAGAGGGGATGGCATGGACGTCATATAATCGAAGCATCGATCCTAGTAATTACGGTTCTGCTGTTGGGTTTTCTGATCTAAAGCAAGGGCGTGGTCTGGATTTGATCCCTGGGTTTAGTGTTACGAACAGTCGTGCCTACGACCCTGCAAGTAGCGAAACCGCATTTGAACCATTTTTGGATGCCTTCTATAAGGTAACGCCAAATTTGACCGCCGCTTTGACCTTTAATAGTGATTTTTCAGCGACCGATCTAGATGCTCGCCAAGTGCAGCTAACCCGGTTTAATCTTTTCTTTCCAGAGCAACGAAGATTTTTCCTGCAGGAGGCAGATATTTTTGAGTTTGGTGGCGTTGATCGAAATGCCAAACCATTTTTTTCGAGACGCATAGGTATAGGCCCCAACGGAGAGCAGCTAGATATAAATGCGGGGGGAAAGTTGTCTGGAAGAGTTGGCCGTTGGAACGTCGGCGCTCTGGCCGTGAAGCAGTCTGGAAACGCCGATATTGTTTCAGAGGGGGGCGAAGTGGTTGGTGATAGCGATCTGTTTGTTGGTCGTATGTCTGCAAATGTTCTAGGTCAATCGACGATTGGTGCTATAGCTACCTCGGGTAATCCAGACTCGGACGAAAGTAATAACTTGGTTGGCGTTGATTTTAATTATTTAAACACACGTAGTTTTGATAACGTCACTATCGAAGGCCAAGCTTGGTATCAAAAATCTACTACAGATGGGTTGGAAGGCGAAGATTCCGCATGGGGTATAAGATTACTGTCCCCTAATCAGCAGGGTTTCAAAGGAAGAATTCAGCACACCGAAATTGGCGAGAATTTTTTTCCGGCATTGGGTTTTGTAAATCGAACTGGAATTAAGCAAAGTGAACTAGCTCTTGGTCATACAAAAAGATTTTCAGCGGGATCATGGTTAAGATCGTTTGAAAATGTCGCGCGAGGGATTCGCGTGACAGATACAGATGGAGATGTCCAAACAGAACAATTCGTTCTTGAGCTAGCTAAATTAGAGAATCAGACGGGTGATCAGGCATTTTTACTTTTTACTGATAATCGGGAATTATTGACTAGACCTTTTAGAATTACCGACGAAGTCACTATTCCAGTCGGGGACTACTCTTTTAAGCGCTATGGCGTTGATATTACTACGGGCGGATTTCGTTCATTGATAGCGGGCTTACGTATAGAGAACGGGGGTTTTTTTAGCGGTGATCGTAGTACGGTTAATGCATCGATTGAATGGCAGTTCAGCAAATTTTTTACGGGGAAATTCGAGTATGAGTACAATAGAATTGATTTGCCAGAAGGTGAATTTAATACGCAACTATTGCGACTTCGTACTGACATTGCATTTAATCCGGAGTGGGCTTGGATTACGACCGCTCAATATGATAACCAATCAGAATTATTGGGGTTAAATAGTCGTTTACAGTGGATTCCACGAGCAGGCTCGGAATTCTATATTATCTATAATGGTGGCTGGATTGATCGGGCTGAGACAGGTTTTGAGCGGGTTGGTGCGTCGGCGACCATGAGAATTGGTCACACACTGAGATTCTAATGATTTGTATTTCGATCTCTGACGGCTTCTTTAGGGCCTCCGGATCGGTTACTAGATAGTGATTTGTTGGATTTTCACTGACTAAGCACACCTAACTAGACACCTTCTAAACCGGATTTAGTCGTCGTAGACTTATATCGAACTAGTAATTTTTATTGGTTAACATTGAGTCGATTCTAAAAACTAGGCAGGACGAACGTTTTGTGCGGTCTATCGGATTGATCTCAATACAAAAATTTGTCTTAAACAGGCTTTAATTTAGGCGGTATAGGGGATACAATCGCGCCCCTTCGAAGACCCGTGAAAAATTTTTAACTAAAGCTAGTTGATTGCAATGGGTCGAAATGAATTTAAACGATTAAGGTAGAGCAGTATGGTAACAATTCGATTGGCACGTCACGGCGCCAAAAAACGCCCTTTCTATGCCATTGTGGTTGCTGACCAGCGACGAGCAACAACCGGCCGATTTATCGAACGGGTGGGATTCTATAATCCTCGAGCGACTGGTGGTGAAGAGCGATTGCGCCTTGAGCAAGATCGTGTAGATCATTGGTTAGGTCTCGGTGCACAAGCGTCTGACCGCGTTAAGAAGCTGATCAAGGAATCTACCACCGTATAGTATGCCCGCTCAACACTCCGGCGAAGCCGCTGAAGCTATTGAGCTCGGCAAGGTCTCGGGAGTTTGGGGTGTACGTGGGGCGATTAAAGTATATGCCTATACGCGAGAGCGTGAAGGCATAGCTAAATATAAGAACTGGATACTGCAATCAGCTGGTGGTGTAAATCAGCACTACGAGGTGGTCCAGTGTAAAAAACAAGGTCAGAGTATGGTTGCAACCTTAAAAGGCGTTGATGACCGTGATCTGGCTGAAAGCTTGCAAGGGTTTCGTATTTTGGTTCCGTTGCAAGATATGCCTGTTTTGCCAGATGGCGAGTATTATTGGCGCCAGTTGGTAGGGTTGGAAGTTGTAACTCTTGAAGGCATGGTTTTGGGTGTAGTGGATCACTTGCTTGAAACTGGTGCTAACGATGTGTTGGTAGTACATAGAAAGACGGCTGATTCTGAAGAACCGGTTGAACATCTACTACCGTATATTGATCAAGTCGTGATCAAGGTTGATTTGCTTACCAAAAGTATGCAAGTGGATTGGGATCCAGAGTTTTAGGGCAGTGCATTAAGGTATTAATTTGAATATTGATATTATCTCTGTGCTTCCCGGTATGTTTACCGCGTTAACGGAACACGGTGTTGTTGGAAGGGCTTTATCCGCTGATAATTTATCAGAGGAGCCGAATAACAATATTGATTTTCGGGTGTGGAACCCTCGAGACTATGCCGAGGATAAGCACAATTCGGTAGATGATCGTCCTTATGGTGGGGGTCCGGGAATGGTGATGATGGCCAAACCCTTGACGACAACCATTGCTGCGATTCGAGAGTTTCGTAGTGGACCTGATAACAATTGTTATCAGGCTAAAGTGGTTTACTTGAGCCCGCAGGGGCGAAAAGTTAATCAAAAACTGCTTGGTACGGCTGTATCTGAGAATATTATTCTCCTATGCGGTCGGTACGAAGGGGTGGATCAGCGTTTGTTGGATACCGAAGTGGATGAGGAGTGGTCGATAGGCGACTATATTTTATCTGGCGGTGAGATAGCAGCGATGGTGGTTGTAGATGCACTGGTTCGGTTAATGCCCGGAAGTTTGGGTAATAGCGAATCGGCAAATCAAGACTCGTTCTCTGAACAAATTTTTGGTTTGCTAGATTGCCCGCACTACACTCGGCCAGAAGAATATCGCGGTATGGTTGTTCCAGAAGTATTACTGAGTGGCGACCATGCAGCAATTGAGCAGTGGCGGCGAGAGCAATCATTGATTGCGACTCGAATTAAGCGCCCTGACTTACTCAAGAAGAATGATTAAAATATATTAGAGCAACAAAATATAAAAGAACGACAAGACATAAAATTGAACACTACCTGAAACAGGGTATTTAAGCTCATCGTCGGGAGGCGTAGGGCAAAGCTTTAAAAGCTTGGAGAAAAGCAATGACGAATATTATTGATCAACTTGAACAAGAACAAATGAAAACCGATGTGCCAGATTTTGGCCCAGGGGATACAGTTGTGGTGCAAGTTCGAGTAAGAGAAGGTACTCGCGAACGATTACAGGCTTTTGAAGGTGTTGTAATTGCTAAGCGGAACCGTGGTTTGAATTCTGCGTTTACGGTGCGAAAGATTTCTTATGGGGAAGGGGTTGAACGTGTGTTTCAAACACATAGCCCACAAGTATCATCGATTGAGGTGAAGCGTCGCGGTGCCGTTCGACGTGCGAAATTATATTATTTGCGTGAACGTTCTGGACGTTCTGCTCGTATTAAAGAGAAGTTAAATTAAATCAGATTAAATTAATGCGTATTTTTTAGTAAAAAGCCCGGGCATTGCCCGGGCTTTTTACTTTTGTATTTTAGATTCATAAACAAAAGCTTCACGTATTGAAGTCCATAGGGCTCAATCTACCCCTTAAAGATTTATCGATTTGGATAGTTTTAAAAAAGCTAAGCTTCTAAATGTAAAGGCTGTTGAGCTGCCCCTTAACTGCTAAAACACTGTTACTATATTTATATGTGCATCTGGCGAACACGGTGATTAATCTTTGCGTAAAGCCCCATTCGATAGTGGTTCGATGACTATTGGTAACGATAATTCTGAAATTATTGATCGTTTCATTGATTCAATGTGGTTGGAGTATGGCCTATCGAAGAACACGTTGAGTGCTTATCGTTCAGATTTAAAACAATTTTCCGAGTTTATTTCTGAGCCTCAGAAAGACGTTAGTGAGGCAGCGACGCTAGTTCAAGCTCAAGATATCGAAATACAAAGGTTTCTTGCGAATTGTTACGCCAGAGGAGTAAAAAGCTCTTCGACCGCACGAGTACTGTCTACCTTACGTCGTTTTTATCGTTATATGGTGCGCGAGGGAGTTTGTAGCCAAGACCCAACGGTTAATCTGTCATCACCTAAGCTCGGTAGGTCGTTGCCCAAATCCCTGTCCGAGAACGATGTCGAAGCTTTGCTCGCGAGTCCGGATGAAACGACCGCAATGGGGAAACGTGATCGCGCAATGATGGAGTTATTATATGCAACCGGGCTACGGGTATCTGAATTAGTGAATATTGAATTGAACCAGATGAATCTACAGGTCGGATTGGTTCGCGTTATTGGGAAAGGGAATAAGGAACGGCTCGTGCCACTAGGAGAAATGGCGCTTGATAAATTGGCAAGCTATTTGGAACAGGCAAGAAGTGATATTCTCGGGCAACGTTCTAGTTCTGCGGTGTTTGTTAGTAACCGGGGGACTGCTATGACACGTCAAACCTTTTGGTATGCAATAAAACGATACTCCAAGGCCGCCGGGTTAAACGTAAGTTTATCGCCGCATACGCTACGACACGCGTTTGCTACACATTTACTTAATCATGGCGCGGATTTGCGTTCAGTTCAATTGCTGCTCGGTCACTCAGATTTGTCTACAACGCAAATCTATACCCATGTGGCGCGCGAGCGATTGCAAAGCATGCATGCAAAACATCATCCGCGAGGTTGAAATAGATCGTTAAACCAAATACCTACGAACACGTGGTGTAGCGAGCCAGATTAAAGATGTTTAAGTGCGATTTTCATTCCTGCGACTGAGTTCTCTTGGTCGGCGTATTTGGCCTGAATATAATTTTGGATAAGAAATTCAATTACGCTGCTCCTTTCTGGCAGCGCTGCGGTAGCTCTCAGACCAAACTCTTGTGGGCCCTCGTGTGGTGCGCGGATTACACCCTTGCGAGCGAGATTCGTGCAGAATTGTAGATACAAGCGATCAACTTTGCTTAAGCTGCGCCTCTTTGGTAGTAAAAGCAGAAGATAAAGGCCTAAGCAGAAGCATGCGCCAATCGTCATAATGAGTAGAAGCGTGGTGTAAATACGGTCGCCATCAAAGCCAAGTTTACGGATTAATTCCCGCTGTGCTTCGGCGTCAAATTCTACAACCCAACGGCTCCAGCGATACTCAGCCATATCCCAAAAGTCTGACAAATTACTCAAAGTTCGACCGAATTGCCCCGGATACAATACGTCTGCTAGACCACTTGCCGAGAAGTAGCTGTCCCAGAGCCCCGAATCCCACAATTGCCTTAAAGCATCTATTCCAAACTCTATGCGCTCAGGCGCAATAGCTCCGGTTGGGTCCACTCTGACCCACCCGCTACCGTCTATCCAAACTTCGCTCCAAGCGTGTGCATCGGAGTAGCGCACCTGGAGAAATTGTCCACCTGGATTCCATTTGCCGCCAAGATAACCCGTCACAATCCGGGCAGGAATTCCGAGCCATCGTGCAATAGTTGTAAAGGCCGAAGCATAATGTTCACAGTATCCGGTTCTTGTATCGAACATGAACTCGTTAAACGGGTCAATTTCAAGGACCGGTGGTATCAAGTTATAGGCAAAAGGCTGAGTTCGAAAGTGCATGAGTACTTTTTGAATCAGCTCGATTGGTGAATTAGTAGTGGCGCGCCAATCGTCTAACAATCTTTGCATCTCAGCATTGGGTGTATGGCTAACGGCTAAAAACAGCGCACTATTGTTACCTTCTGACTGCAGACTGCTAGACTCCCCAGGTCTGGCGGTTGCGTGATAGCTAAATCTAGTTTTTGGAGTGTTGAAGAGTCGTAAGGTGTTGTCATTAAAGGCTAATCCCAGATCACTTTCGACGAGGTATTCAAGTGCTGGCAGGTGTGTATCGCTTGTGTTTTGATGCAGTACCCGGTAGCTCACGAGTTGTGATTGACTTGATATTTTCGCTTGCTCTTCTTTATCTATGTCTGACGTCGGTCGAGATAGAAAACGCTGCATATACCATACAAAATTCTCTTCTCGGGTCATTACTTTTGCTCGCCAATAAAGTTGTTCAGGGTTGGCAGGTACTTCGTCAAACTCCACTCGAAAGGCTAATTCGTCGCTAAAGGCATTGGCGGATATCTCACCGGGGGAGAGCACTTCCGATAAAGCACTAGGCAGTTCATCTTGACTTGGTAAAAAACCGAAATTCGCTTCAATACGTGGGAAAAAGAAGAACAAAATCAATGCTAACGGAAAAGCTTTTATTAACGTTATCAGTGAAAGTTTTGCATTAAACCCTGTGTTGACGAGTGAGCTTTGGCCCAAATTGGCGAGCGCGGTAGTGATCGCGATGGCGTATGCCAGAGTTAGTAAAACTGATGGGATCGAGGACTCGTATAGAAAGTTGCCTGCGGCAATAAAATATATTAACAAAACAGAGAACTGATAATCCCGGTGGTCCTTGGATTCGAGAATTTTGAGTGCCAGTAAAATAATAAGTAAACCGAACCCAGAATAACGGCCTACGATGCCGCCGAAATTGACAATGGTTAAGATAACACCAATTGCTAAAGCAGGCAGTAACCACCAGATTTTTAATGGCGGTCGCTTGTATCGAATCAATGCTGATTTGACAGCTAAAATCGCTATTGCGTACAGCGAACTTGGACTACCAGAGAGGATTATGTGCACTGTAGCGGCTATAGCCGCGAGTACAATTATTTGTTGAACGGCATTCGGATTGGCAAGTGGGGTAGGAGGCCGAGCTATTCCCGGAAGTTTGGGCCACATTGCGCTAAGCCAGTCCGGTTTCCTAAGTGTCGGAATGTGCATTAATAAAGTGCCAGTGCCTTTAGACAGTTGCGCATATGGTGTTCGCCGGAATCTGGTTCAATCTGCTTATCCGGCAATAATAGCCCGAATTCCAGTCTCTGTTCTGTGGCATCAATGACCCAGCGAGCCAATTGGGATAATCGTGCTTCAGTTTCTAATAGTCCTAGCGCATCCCAAGCTAACCAAAGTGTATTTGAAACGGCCCGCTCGTATTGTTTAGTCATTGGTTTCTGTAGCTTGGCTGTTGCACGCCAGTGTATGTGTTGCATGCTATCTCCCGATTGGAAAGGCCGTACTGAGTGAAAGTGTTCACCTTGGGCTCCTGAAACAGATGACCCCCCATCGCCATTTATACCTAAATGTGTCGGTATTGGCTGATCCCCAATTGGTTTTGGGTATACCAGGCACCGTCTACTCGGTTTTATTTTTCTTGACCATGAATAAAGTAGGGTCATTGGAAAGTCACTGGTTACACTAAATGGAGGGCAGTTCAACCAACCTCGGTTTTTACTTTCGACGGTTATGACCGTCTCTGCATCGCTATGAGCATCAATTTGTATAGGTTGTGGGTTTATATTTGGGATTAACCAAAGATCATGCCGAGCTTGATTTGTGGGGTTTTCGATGAAAACCCTAAAATTTGCCTTTTGACCTGCGCTAATCGGCTCTGGGTCAAATATTGACAGCTTTAGGCCTAATACGTTTCTATGTGTATACAGAGCGGAAACCTGCCCTAAAGCAGCCAATAGGAATGTCATTAAGAATGCGGGCTGACTTTGAAAACGAATGGCTAGTCCAAACATGGCCAATAACATTAGCCCAAACATTATTCCGCCGCGCGTCGGCAATATATAGAGCTGTCGACGATTTGTTAGGTATAGGTTGGGGTTGGCAGTTGCTGTGTTCATCAGCCCTTTAGAATCGAGGGTAGTTACTACTTTTGATGGTGGCTTAAACTTAAAATCATTTCATTGGTACAGAGTTTACGTCACTTCAACAGTTTCAATAATACGACTGACGGCCTCTGCTGCAATGGCGCCATCTCGCATTTTGAGGCGGTGAGCAATTACTGCTTGGGCCAACCATTGAATATCTTCGGGAAGTGTCATTTTGCGACCCGCCATATAGGCTGCCGCTCTTGCAGCCGCGAGCCACTGTAGACCTGCTCGAGGTGACAGACCATTGATGATTGCTGGGTCCTTCCCTAGTCGCTTTGAGTAAGCGTTGCATATAGTCGATAAGTGAAGCGCTGCAATGTACTTCAGCTGCACTGCCAATCATCGAAGATAAGGTTTCTGGAGTACAAACGGCGCCAATATCTTGAGCCACTTTTCTGCGGTCTCCGGCTGTGAGTAAATCACGCTCTAAACTCGCAGACGGATAGCCCAAACTAACTCGCAACAGAAATCGATCTAATTGCGATTCAGGGAGTGGGAATGTGCCACTTTGTTCGGTTGGGTTCTGCGTGGCGAGCACGTAAAAGGGTTGCGGCAGTAGCATTGTCTTTCCGTCGACAGAAACAGAATTTTCTTCCATTGCTTCAAGTAACGCACTTTGCGCCCTAGGGTTCGCCCGGTTGATTTCATCTGCAAGCAGCACAGACGTGAATACTGGCCCGGCAATAAATTCAAATTTTTTGGTATCAGGGTTGTATATCGATATCCCTGTAATATCGGTCGGAAGTAAATCAGAGGTGAACTGTATTCTTTGAAAGTCTAACCCGAGCAGAATAGCTAAAGAGTTTGCTAGCGTTGTCTTACCCACGCCAGGTACATCTTCTATTAAAATATGCCCGCCGGCCAGAATAGCGCAGACACAGAGCTTTAATGTGTCGGTTTCGCAGTAGACGGTGCGAGTAAGGTGTTCGAGTAAGGACTTAATTGCTTTTGGTTGTTCCGTTGTTTCGGACTTCTTTAATAAAACCATTGGTTCGCTGCCTAGGTTAATCACTTGTACCTCGTAAGCATGCCTTGCATGGCCATTAGGCTCAAATATTATTTACTAATAGTCATAATTGACAAGGTGACAATACTTTTGCTTACAAACAAGGGCGATAACAGGATTTACTCGACGCTACTACTGAGTTTAAGGTTCAACCGTTGTCTCGTTGGCGGGGCTATCTGGATCGGTTTCCGGGTGAACCGCAGCGCCGCCATTTGCATTGCTAGCTTCATTTTCTTCTAGACTTCCGTTTAGTCCTTGTAGCAGGGCAAGCAAAATATTTATTCCCGCTGTTTCACTGTCTGAATTAACTTCGCTTTGCTCGGTTAATTTGTTGATTAATTTTTCGAACTCCTGAAATATTTCTTCGCCAGATTTTTCCAATTCTTTGGCAGTGGTTCCTAGCTCAGCGCCGATTTGTTCACTAGCTATTACCAGATCATCCTCCATTTCCTGTAGCTGTTGGACGCCCTTATCAACCTCATTACCCAGTTGAGTGACCGTTTGTTTGGCTAGCTCGGTGCTTTGCTGGATGGCTTCATTAATATTCCTTTGTTGCTCGTTGAACTCCTCACCATTAACATACTCTGTGAATTGCTTGACGTATTTGTTTAGTGAAAACCCATTTACTCCTACGGCATTGCCCAAGCCCCATGCCCCAAATTGCACCATATTAGGTATACCTTGGATGTCACTTCCTACCTCGAGGGAGCCAGGGTTAGTTATGCCATTATGAATTTCTATTGGAGTGTTTGCCTTAAACGAATTTTCGACCGCCACGGCGTCGCTACTTAGTAACAACAAAGCATCGTCATTCACGGCGATTTCCAGTTGAGTTCCAAGATCACTGCGAGTGATACTTGTGATTTTTCCGATGCTGCTATTTTGAAAGTAAATTGAATCATCTAGAGTAACTGTTACATCTGGCGCAAGTGTTGTAGTAATAATATTTTCATTACTACAAGCCGAGAGCATCAGGGTAATGACTACTAGAATTGAATATTCAGAATATGTTTTAAATGTTCGCATGAGGTTATCTCATTATAAATTATCTACTTTCCAGCTTAATTCATACATGGTGTGAGTTGCGCAGGGTTTTCCAATCGTTAACATTTATAGTTGAACTATATAGTTCAACTATAGTTCAACCAACGTTTTACTATATGTGGCGATTATTCGTTTAAGCCCCACAGCCAAGCGGCGCCACGAACACCTGAGCTATCACCATGTAGGTTCTGTAAGATGGGTGTCCTAAAGTGCGTTGAGAATACTCGTTGAGAAATTAAGCCTGGGACTATCTCGTAGATTGAAAGAATATTAGATAGTCCTCCGCCAATTACAATCACATCAGGGTCGAGAATGTTGATTACATTGGCCAATGCGATGGCCAGATTGTTAAGAAAGGTATCGATAATTTGGGTGGCTTGACTGTTGCCAAGGATTGCCAAGTTGTATAGTCCCAGTGCACCTTCGGGTGGAGAACCCCCTTGCCATTGAGAAATGAGTGCCGGGCCAGAAATAAAGGTTTCTACGCAGCCGAAATTACCGCACCAGCATTGGGGGCCGTCTTGACGCAGGATGTTGTGCCCCCATTCCCCGCCAATGCGATGGTGTCCTTTGTGCAAGCTACTATTGAAAACCAACCCGCCGCCAATACCGGTGCCTAAAATAACCCCGAAAACAGTTTTATAGCCAGCTGCTGCACCATCAACTGATTCTGAAAGGGTAAAACAGTTAGCGTCGTTCTCAATTCTAATCTCCTGTTTCAGTAATCGGCTAATGTCCGTTGCGAAAGGTCGACCGTTAAGGCAGGTACTATTAGAATTGTGTAGTAATCCGTCGAATCCAATTGATCCAGGCGTGCCAATGCCAATTGATGGTTGAGAGTCGGCTTTTTCGTGCATGGCATCTACTAACTGCACTATTGTATTTAGAATTCCCCGGTAGTCTCCCTGAGGGGTGGGTAATCTTTCGCGAGCAATTTCAGTGCCGTTTTTGTTGATTAATATAGCTTCAACTTTTGTGCCGCCAAGATCAATTCCGATGCGTGTGTTTGTTTTCATCCCGTTAGGGTCAGGCGGTAAGTTCGTTGCTACTTTTTCTTAAGTAGTACATATACAGCGCCGGTCCCACCGTCGCGGGGTGTTGCGGAGCTGACGGCTATAACCGTATCCATTTTTTTTAACCAGCCAAGGATGTGGCGCTTAAGCACGGGTTCCCGACCGGGCGAGCTTAAGCCTTTCCCGTGAATAATGCGGACGGTGCCTAAACGATCGTATTCGCAATCTGAGATAAATCGTCTAACGTGTTTTTTCGCTTGCTCTAAGGTTAGTCCATGCAAATCAAACTCATCTTCGATTGAATAACTACCACGTCGCAATTGCTTAAGTAATTTTTGCGAATAACCATTTTTTAAGTAGCTCAATTCATCACCGCTTTGAAAGCTTGCTTCTTCTGGATCGCAAGCCAGAAGCTGATCAAGTACCAAGCGATCATCTGCTATACGTTGAGTGGGGATTGGCTTAATCGGTGGTCGATGAGGTTTTACACGCTCATTGTACAAAGGCTGCACGCCAGACAATAGCTTGGAGAACTCAGTACTATTTGTTTTTTTGTCCATAATGAATATTTGCTAACTTTCGAAATCTTAGTTTAGTGGCCACTCAATGGCAAATGGACTGATGCTTGATCATGATCCACCAGATAATTTGTTAGGGTGCGTGCCCTTGGGGTGCAAAGCGGTTGTATTGTTCGATTTATAATGAGGCTTATCGTTTCCCTTGTGCTTACTTCAGGCTAGAATTGGGTATCAACCCGCAGCAGCAAATCAGTTACTCCATGACGCAGGCCCGCAGATCTAAAAAAAGTAATTCATCTTACGTTCCGGAAAGGTTTAAGGAGCTAAGTGGTGAGGCTATTATGTTGTTGTTTTTAGCGGTCGCGATTTATTTGTTTTTGTCGTTGATAAGTTATACGGCACAGGACCCTGGTTGGTCACACAGTGGTCCAGATACTCAGGTTAGTAATTTGGGTGGCAGTACTGGGGCTTGGTTAGCAGATCTTTTATTTCATTTGTTTGGCAGAGTTTCTCTGTTAGTTCCGTTTTTAGTTGCTGGCCTGGGGATGAAGATTTATTTGGGTCGTAGACACAAAAAGCCATCAGGTTATGTTGAACGAGTAATTATTTCGCTAGGCTTAATAATGACCGTTCTTGGTGCGTGTGGGCTTGAAGCAAAGCACTTCACTCGATTTTCTACCCTTGAGCCGTTTAACGCCGGGGGTTATTTAGGTGATTGGATAGCTGGGGCGTTTAGCGGAGCTTTTGGTGCAATTGGCAGTTCATTGTTTTTGATGGCTCTGTTTTTGGCTGGTTTTACCTATTTTGCTGGATTTTCATGGCTCAAGTTAATGGACTATACCGGTGATCGGTTTTTTGCACTCATTGATTGGTTTCAGAGTATGCGTGAAGCTCATGCTGACCGTGCCGTTGGCGTTGAGGCGAAAAAGAGACGCGAGTTTAGTGTTGCTGATTTACGCAAAAAACTGGACAGTAAAAAACCTCCAAAAATAGAACAGCGCGTCAAAAAGGAACCAGTTATTAGTAAGCGTGAAGAGCGCGAAAAACAGCCATCTTTGTTTGAGAGCATGCAAAGTGGTTCTAAGCTATTACCCCCGTTATCCTTGTTAGAGAAACCTGGCCAATCGGAAGTTGGGTTTTCTGCGGACGAGTTACAAAGTATGTCGCGTTTGCTGGAAAAAAAACTGGCAGATTTTAATGTCGAAGTAGAGGTGGTGGCAGTACATCCTGGTCCAGTGATAACTCGTTTTGAAGCGACACCTGCCCCAGGGGTTAAGGCTTCTCAAGTGACTAATTTGGCTCGTGACCTTGCTAGAGCTATGTCGGTTATCAGTGTGCGCGTGGTTGAAAATATTCCCGGTAAATCGTTTATCGGTATTGAAATCCCCAATCAGTCGAAGGAGATTGTTAAACTTATTGAGGGGCTAGGCTCTCCTGAATACGATCGTGCCAACACTCCATTGGCGCTGGTTTTAGGGAAAGATATTGGTGGTGCAACGGTTATTGTCGATTTGTGCAAGATGCCGCATGTGCTTATAGCCGGAACTACCGGTTCGGGGAAATCAGTTTGTATTAATGCGCTTATTTTAAGTATTTTGTACAAGAGCAGCGCTAGTGATGTTCGCATGATAATGATCGACCCTAAGATGCTCGAACTATCGGTTTATGATGGGATCCCGCATTTGCTGTCTCCGGTAGTTACTGACATGAATGATGCAGCAAATGCTCTGCGGTGGAGCATTGTAGAAATGGAGCGGCGTTATAAGTTGATGTCAGAATTGGGTGTACGTAATATTTCAGGATTCAATAAGAAGGTTAGCGCTGCGGTCGAGAGTGGGAGCCCGATTCTAGATCCGCTAGTTAAGGATGGCCAAGTTGCTGAAGAGTTGGAGGCATTGCCTTATCTTGTTGTGGTCATCGATGAGTTAGCAGATCTGATGATGGTGGTGGGGAAGAAGGTGGAGGAATTGATTACTCGGCTCGCACAAAAAGGTCGGGCGTCAGGAGTGCACTTAATACTGGCGACCCAAAGACCCTCAGTTGATGTGATAACGGGTTTGTTGAAAGCCAATATTCCGACACGAATTGCGTTTCAAGTATCGTCTAAGGTGGATTCGCGCACTATCATTGATCAAATGGGGGCAGAACAATTGCTAGGGCATGGAGACATGCTTTATGTCCCACCGGGAACTAGTTTGCCAGAACGAGTGCATGGGAGTTTCGTTTCTGATGAGGAGGTGCACGAGGTTGTAACCTATCTAAAGAAAGATGCCAGCACTGATTACATTGAGGAAGTTCTTACCGGACCTAGCAATGCGGGTGATATGTTGCCGCCTGCATTACAGGCTGACGGGGCGGTTAGCGACGAAGATGATCCATTGTACGACCAGGCCGTAGAGTTGATTACGCGAACTCGTAGAGCGTCGATTTCTGCTGTTCAGCGTCATTTGCGTGTGGGATATAATCGCGCGGCTCGCATGGTGGAGACAATGGAGGCGGCCGGAGTGGTTACTTCGGTAGACGAATCAGGTAAGCGACAGGTGATCGCGCCATCGCCAGTGGAAGATTAACTATGCGTCGCTGCAATGAGTGGGGGAGGGGATTAAAAACATACTTTACGTTTGTAGGTTTCTGCCTGCCGATAAGTGGCTCGGTGATGGGACAGGAATCCACTTTAGCTACGGATATGGTTGATGAGTTTGTGCGAAATAGTCAAACCATGAAAGCACGATTTACTCAGGTTACTAATGATGATGCCGGTCGATTAGTAAATCGCAATGCCGGGTATTTCTGGTTACTGAGGCCGGATAAGTTTCGTTGGGACTATGATGATACTGAGCAGCAGATCATATCTAATGGGCAGCAAGTATATGTATACGACAAAGACTTGGAGCAGCTAACAGTAAGAAGCCTGGGTGCCGCGCTTGATCAATCGCCATCCGTAGCACTCCTTATGAACGGCGAGAATCTGCAAAACCTATATGAAGTTACTACCTCAAAATCTGGGGGGGGTGTTATAGATTGGGTTGAACTGAGGCCGTTGGCTGAAGATGCGGGATATGAATATTTGGAACTCGGCTTTTCCGATCGGCTTCTTTTGGTATTACGAATGGAAGATCTGCTTGGACAAAAAACGATTATTCAATTTGATCAAGTTGAGATGAATAGCGACTTAGATTCGTCCCTATTTGAATTCGAGCCTCCAGATAATGTTGATGTTTTTTATGACTAGTGTTTCTGAGTACATGCCTGCTCCATGAGTCTACAGTTTTATTTGCTGTTGGCGTGCGCTGGGGGTCTAGGCGCGGTATGTCGATTTAGCTTGGGTCAATTTGCGATACGCGTTCTTGATATCCCAACACCATGGCCAACTATGTTAGTGAATTGTTTGGGGGCACTTTTGATTGGGGTGCTAGCTCAAGTATTCACCAATCGAGCTAGTGCGTCAGTTGAGTTACAGTTTTGGTTGATATCGGGTTTATTGGGAGGGTTTACTACTTTTTCTGCATTCTCGCTTGAGACAGTTTTGCTGATCCAGGCAGGCCACTGGAGCGAAGCTCTTACTTACATATGCCTATCTGTATTGCTTTGTGTGTTGATGTGTATGGCTGGCATGCAGTTGGTTCGTTTTGTTTAATTATTAGCAGCACCGATATTGAGTAAATAAATATGTTGGATCCGCAGTTATTAAGGTCAGAGTTGGATAAAGTTGTAATAGCGTTATCAAATCGTGGTTATAGTTTTGATGTTGATAGATTTTTAGGGCTGGAGTCGCAGCGTAAATCGTTGCAAGTACAGGTTGAGTCCGTCCGGGCCTTGCGTAACCAGCAATCTAAGAGGATTGGTCAGATGAAGGCGGCTGGGGAAGATGTTGCTCAGGTGTTGGCTGAGGTGGCGGGGTTAGGAGATCAGCTCACAGCTGCAGAACGAGAGCTAGATTTAGTCCAGATAGACTTGGATGATTTGCTTCAGGGCGTCCCAAATATTCCAGGTTCCGATGTTCCCGATGGTCTAGGCGAAGATGAAAACGTTGAAATACGAATCTGGGGTGAACCTAAAAGCTTTGAGTTTGACGTTTCTGATCACGTTGATCTTGGAGATGCATTACAGCAAATGGATTTTGAGGCTGCAGCTAAATTAACCGGTTCCCGATTTGTGGTGCTTAAAGGTTCTCTAGCCCGTCTACATCGAGCGCTTATTCAGTTCATGTTGGATATTCATACGGAGCAGCACGAATACAATGAAACATACGTTCCGTATCTAGTGAATCGTAGTAGCTTATTCGGTACAGGGCAGTTACCAAAGTTTGAGGAAGATCAGTTTTGTATGACCGAAGATGACTTTTTCCTAATTCCTACGGCTGAAGTTCCATTAACTAATTTATATCGTAGCGAGATAGTCGACGTTGAGCAGTTACCCATTAAGATGGTGGCTCATACTCCTTGTTTTCGGCGGGAAGCTGGAAGCTATGGTCGCGATACGCGCGGGATGATTCGACAACATCAGTTCGAAAAAGTAGAGTTGGTGCAGCTTGTGCATCCAGATCACTCTCAAGAAGCGCTGGAGGAGCTCACGGGGCATGCAGAGCGTATTCTGCAATTATTGAAATTACCGTATCGAGTTATAGCGCTTTGTAAGGGTGATTTAGGTTTTTCCGCGAATAAAACCTATGATTTGGAGGTTTGGTTGCCAAGTCAGGATTGTTATCGAGAAATATCGTCATGTAGCAGTTTTGATACATTCCAGGCTCGCCGTATGCAGGCGCGATTTAAGGCGGAAGGGGAAAAGCCACGCTTACTTCACACTATCAATGGTTCGGGGTTAGCGGTGGGGCGGACCTTAGTTGCAATTCTCGAAAATAATCAAACGGATACAGGTGAGATTGTTGTTCCAGAAGTGTTGAGAAGCTATATGGGTGGTTGTGAAAAAATCACACACTTGTGAGGCTCCAATATTTTCTGAATATGAGTTGTGTTTAGCGCAAGCATAGTTGGGGTAATCCTAACGGATAATGTTGTTATATTTTTCAATATCTATAGATTTTTATCAGTTTAAATTGTTAATTAACAATAACTTATTATGTGTTTGTAACAAAACTTTTACATTTTATTGATTGAATAGAAAATTTAGCCTATTCATATTTAAGGTTAAAATTGATTGATGCTTTACACGCACAAGCTAAACCTGCCGAAGAGATTCAACGCCACGTCATTCAGGCAATGCACTACCGTCCAAATATACATTCGTTGACCCCGAGTTTTCTTTGGTACTGTTTAGAATATATTGATCTCGAATCAATCAATTTTAGCCACGCGTGCCGCACTACCTATAAACGATTTGAAAATACCGGGCGTTGGTACGAGTATTTTGTGCTGCAAAATACCGCCCATAGGAACTACAACTTGTTAGTTAACGTGACTAGTGGCAACTAATCAGAACATACCGCTTGTTGTTCGAGATTCTCCCGGGATTAAGAGAGCCTGTCAGATTGGACTTGAATCGCTATCTTGTTTGCTGGTGCTTGTCAGCCTTACAGTCTTCCCGTTTTTTCGTGGCGGCACATTGGACTACGTGTGGTTGTCGGCGGCTGGGGTACTAACCTTCGCTTTAGCTGTGCTGTTAGCCGCACATGCTGTAGGTCGTAAATCAATAAAATTTTCTAGTTTGGCTCGCCTAGTCACGGCATTTGTAATCGCGCAACTATGTTGGATTCTACTTAGAAGCTTTATTCCATTGGGTAGTTTGGTATCGGTATTTGGTAATAAGGCTGCGCTTCTAGCTCCAGAGGCAGTCCCTGTGTACGTGCTGAAGCACTTTTTCTATCTGACAGTCTTTATCTGGACGTATCTTTATGTGAACACCCGCCGTCGATTATCACTGGCAATATGGTTTATGTTATTGATAACGGTTTGTCAGGCTATTATTGGAATAATTTCTTCCCGTATGGGTTTACATTTGGTGCCGCCAGAATATCTTGATGGCCATTGGAGTTTTGCGCGTGGTACTTTTATAAATAGAAATCATTTTGCTGCTTTTATAGGCATTGGAGTTTCGTTGTGCATTGCTAGCTTTATGGCTGCCTCAAACATCGGTTATTTCTCGAGTGAACCAAGCACCGACGATACAGCTTTCAATAGAATTATGAGATTGTTGAACTACATGCTGAAGGAAGGAGCGCTGCTTACTGTTTTCTTACTTTTGTTAGTATACGGGGTATTATTAAGTGGCTCGCGGGGTGGTTTCATAGCTCCTCTTATCTCGTTATCAATCTTAGGGATTAACTTTTTTCATGGGATTAAGCTACTCAAGTTTTGTACGGGAATTATCTTTCTCGTTGTCATCATTTATGTATTGTCTGTGCTCGTTGGTGAGGCAGAATCATTTGTAAATAATTTTGTGGCGTTGTATGAGAATAACGGTCGCATTTTTATATGGAAGGCCCTTTTTCCAATTGCATATGACCACTGGTTTTGGGGGGTTGGGGTAGGTGGGTTTGTCGCAAATTTTGAACTTTATCGGCCAGCTGACTTTACCCAATTACAATTATTTCAAGCGCATAGTGAATTTTTACATTTAGTGATTGAGCAAGGAGTCATAGGGTTGATTTTATGGGTTTACCCCATTTTTATAGTGTTACGCGCTTTGTGGGGAAAGACCAAAACTACAAGTAGTAAGTTTGCGCGAAAAATGTGCTTACTATGCGCCGCGGTTATGGGAACGCTATTAGTACATTCTGTTTGGGAGGTACATTTACAACAACCGGCGATATCAGCTTACTTCTATGTCTTCCTTGCTTTAGGTATAGTCTCGACCGAGATCAACAGAAAGAGTAAAAGCACGCGTGTCTGAAGAATTTATGCAAAAAAAAGTATTAGTTACTGGAGGGGCAGGGTTTCTTGGGTCTCATTTATGTGAGCGTTTAGTGGCCTTAGGACAAGATGTTCTCTGTGTTGATAACTACTTTACCGGATCGAAACAAAATATCGCGCATTTATTGGATAATCCATCGTTCGAACTATTGCGTCATGATGTTACCTGGCCCTTATATGTCGAAGTAGATGAAATTTATAATCTGGCATGCCCAGCGTCACCTGTGCACTATCAGTACGATCCGGTACAGACAACAAAGACCAGTGTGCATGGTGCTATTAACATGCTCGGGCTGGCTAAACGATTGGGTGCGCGAATATTGCAGGCTTCAACTAGCGAAGTGTACGGTGACCCTGAGATGCACCCACAACGTGAAGAGTATTGGGGGCATGTAAACCCGATAGGAATTCGTTCTTGCTATGACGAAGGTAAGCGCTGTGCCGAAACTTTGTTTTTTGATTATCATCGTCAACATCAGCTAGAAATAAAAGTACTGCGAATTTTTAATACTTACGGCCCCAGAATGCACCCTAAAGATGGCCGGGTTGTTTCAAATTTCATTGTGCAGGCGCTACAAGGCGAACCGATTACGGTTTATGGGGATGGCAGTCAGACGCGCTCTTTTTGCTATGTCGACGATTTGATTGGGGCAATGATGGGTTTGATGGACTCTGCGTCTGAGTTTACTGGACCAATGAATGCTGGTAACCCTATTGAATTTACGATACTGGAACTCGCCGAGTTAGTTATTGAATTGACAGGTTCCAAATCTCATATAGTTAAGGAAGACCTCCCCGGAGATGATCCAAAGCAACGCCGACCAGATATTAGTATTGCAAAGCACAATATCGGATGGGAACCAAAGGTTGAATTACGTGAGGGCCTCGAAAAAACAATCGCATATTTTGATGCGCGCCTCGCAAAGTAATGAAAGCCTGAGTAATCATGCAGAACTCAAACGTATTGGTAACCGGTGGAGCGGGATATATCGGTAGCCATACATGCAAACAATTAGCTGCGCAGGGATATACACCGATTGTCTATGACAATTTGGTGCATGGAAATAAGGAAGCAGTGAAGTGGGGGCCATTAATTATTGGAGAACTGGCGGATCAAGACCGCATTGCCAAAGTTATCCGCGAGCACAAAATAGCTAGTGTTTTACATTTTGCTGCGTTCGCCTATGTAGGTGAATCGGTAGCATTTCCAGAAAAATATTATAGAAATAATGTAGCAGGAACGCTTTCTTTATTGTCGACGATGCGCGCGACAGCAGTGAAGAAGATTATTTTCTCCAGTACTTGTGCTACCTATGGTGTACCTAAAATAGTCCCGATTTCGGTAGATCATCCACAACACCCAATTAATCCGTATGGTCGAAGTAAATTGGTGGTAGAGCAAATTTTAAAAGACTATGCAGAAGCATATGGCTTGCAAGCTTGTGTACTTAGATACTTTAATGCTGCGGGTGCTGATCCGGAGTTAGAAATCGGAGAAACGCATGAGCCAGAAACACATTTAATTCCCAATGTGATTCGCGCTATGCGAGGTGAACTGTCCCATTTGGATGTGTTCGGTAGCGATTATGATACTCGAGATGGAAGCTGCATTCGTGATTATGTTCATGTGGCTGACTTGGCTAGTGCGCATGTCTTAGCGCTTGAGAGTCTCGCGAACTCGTCCAATTTTACAGTCTACAACCTAGGGAATGGAGAAGGCCATTCGGTGCTCGAAATTATTGAGATGGTTGAGCAATTATCGGGGAAAAAAGTTCCATACAAACTTGCGCCGCGGCGTGCTGGTGACCCTTCGATGTTGGTCGCGGATGCGCAGGATGCTTGCGATAAATTGGCCTGGAAACCTAAATACCACCGGCTTGAAGATATAGTCGGTACGGCACTAGCTTGGGCGGCGAAAGCTGATCATTCAAGCTAGGCCAGCGAGAGTATTTCTAGGTGATTCAGGTAGCACCGTGCTTGGTTTAATCATCGCCTGGTGTTTGATTCGGTACTCGCAGGGTGAGACTTCACTTTTTTCACCGGTATCCGCTCTTTGGATTTTGGCTCTACCTTTGCTGGATGCGGTTTGTGTACTATTTGGTCGTCCAATCCGGGGGTTGTCAGCCTTTCAAGCAGACAGAAATCATTACCATCACAGAATTTTGGAGTATTGTGGAGGTTCAGTTAATCTGGCACTCCTTGTGATACTCCTGGTATCCGCTGTTGGGTTAGCAGTTGCCTATATTGTTAGTGTTGGAATAGTGAGTGAACCGGTAGGCTTTGGTAGTTTTTTGATTGTTTTTATCTTTTGGTTTATAGGTTTTATGAATTCAAAGTTATCAATTCCTAAAGCCTAAAACCTAATCTGATTTGCTTACGTTCGCTGACCGGTTGGTTGTCTACCAATCGAGGCTGATAACGCCAGCTTGATACAGCGGTGATTGCGGCCTCATTGAATACTCCTTCGGGGACTGTTCGGGTTACTGCAACAGAAGTAACTTCGCCCATTTGAGTTATGGTGAATTCCAGCTCTACAAAACCCTCGATTCCTCGACGTTCAGCATTCTTCGGATACTTTGGATTATTGCCGGAAACCTTAACTGCGGGAATGACCTTACTTGACGCAGCCATAACGACGGATGTTGACGGCGGTACGATAATGGGCTGTGTTTTTGCGATGTTGTCCGTTACACCAGGCTCCTTAATAATGCTCCTCGATGCTGTATCCATGTCTTGATCCAGCGAGTTGGCTAATTCGATTAGTGATGGGAAGGATCTAATTGATTGTGTGAGCGACCTGAGGTCATCTGGTTCATTCTGGCTGATTAGATTGTCGCCCAAATCCCTCAATCTTTGTGCCAATTTATCTAATCGCTCTGAATATTCTGGCGATAGCGGTCCAATACTTACTTTGGCAAGTAAAAGACGATAAGCATCACTGATCAGTAATTGACTGTCCGTTGATGATTGTAGCGCGGTGTCTATTTTCTCCAAGACAAGATCTGGCGGAAGTACGATCTTATCGTCAACGGCCGCGGCTTCTTGACGGCTGATGTTTTCAGATGGGTTAGTGGGTATAGGGGTAGTGGATATTTCCGTTCTACCTTCAACGGGAGGGTCTTCGTTAATAGAGTTAGAAGAATCTTGTACGTTGACTATTTTTGGTTGAGCCGCACTCTTGGGGGCAAGTTGTGCGAGTTGGGTTGATAACTCGCTGGTCCCTTTATAATCTGGATAAATTTGGGAAAGATCTGCTAGCTGGTTTTGAGCCTCCAGTAAATTATTCGATTCGATTGCAGTTTCTATACGATCCGTTAGTAATTTTTTTATTGATTCGTGTCCCGCTAGTGCATTGCCGTCGTAGGCATCCATCTCCAGCATCTGATCATATAAGGTGGCAGCATTTTTTAGGTCAAGATTGTTAACTGCTTCTTGCGCTAAGTTATATAACTGATCCAATTGATCATTTTCTGAGCTGATTACGTTTACAGTTTGATTTTGTGGCTTAGGCTCAGTTTGTCCTACTCGCTCTGGGTTTTCTGATTCGCTGAATAATTCGTAAGCGAACCATGCTGTTAGAGTGATTAAACACAGAAAGAACAGATATTTAAGTTGTGGGGGGTGTTCTTCCGTCGCGAGAGGTATCGAGAGATTCTCACCCGATGCTAAGCGGGCTTCGAGTTCCAGATGTTGCTCATAAGCTGATTTAAAGGCCAGTTGCGATTGTCCTATAGCAAGTGGTTTAGGTAAGATTCGAAAAATTGAGGCACTTGCTTCAGATTCGGTTATCTTACTAACCTGGTTTTTATCGCATAACACGAGCAATGCTACAGTAGGCGCAAGGTCTCTTATATCGCTCAGTGCAAACTCAAGATTATCAAGCTTTCCATTGTAGTCGAGCGCAACGACATCGACCTTATTACTATCCACAAATCGCATACCCTCCGTTGTAGAGGCTGAAACGTGCACGGTTCCATCGTCCCATGGGTTTAGTACCGCCTCACTTGTGATAGGGTCAGCTGTAATCACTAACACCTCAATTCCACTCATACATTCCTCACGCAGGACTGTGAATATAGTCACTAGAATTAATCAGCTTAGCGCAAAACGATATAAAGCTCTAGCAAGAGTAAATTTGCTGAATATGTGTTTTCAACGTTGAATTGCGCTTAGGAGTCATATATTCTCGCGCTCAAATCGGAGAGGTGGCTGAGCGGCTTAAAGCGGCGGTCTTGAAAACCGTTGACGGGTTAAACCGTCCGGGGGTTCGAATCCCTCCCTCTCCGCCATTAAATCAATGAGTTACCATATTTATCCAGCCGGCGAAAAGCCGGTTTTTTGTTGCATTTTACTTCCGTGGCACAGCTGTGGCACACTACCCTGCAGTAATCCACACTCGATGTAGTTAGAAGTTATCGAATGTCAGCTAGTGCAACTGGGGTACAAAATGGCCACCATTCAGAAGCGAAAACTCAAGAACGGGGGAGTTCGATACCGCGTCCAGGTACGCCGGTATGATCAGCCTGCACTATCTAAAAGTTTTGGCACCCGTGGAGCGGCATCCGAATGGGCTCGTAACGTCGAACAGAATATTGACGTGGCCATCGCTCAATTAAAACCCGGAACCCCTAAGCACACCTTGGCGGAACTGATTGAGCTGTATATCAAGGATAAAGATCCTGACGGAACAAAAATTAATCACCTACTGTGGTGGAAGTCCAGGCTGGGATACAAACTACTTACCGATATCGAGCCCGTAGAAATTTCGGATGCATTACGTGGACTGAGAAACTCCGATAAGAGGATGGGGGGTACAACAGTCCGGGTAGCTAAGGGGCAACGTCCAGCTCCCGCCACGGTCAACCGATACCACGTCGCGTTATCGTCAGCCCTTTCTTATGCCGTTAGTGAACTATACTGGCTGGATGAAAATCCCGCGCGCAAGGTAAAGCGACAGAAGGAAAACAACACACGCCAGCGGTGGTTGTCCGATACCGAGCGGGTGGCCCTAATAGAAGCCTGCGGGGAGTCAAGTTGGGGTGGCTTGCTTCCTCTGGTGTGGCTCGCACTTTCTACGGGCGCGCGGCAATCCACACTGATAAACCTGCGTTGGTCACAAATTGATCTTCAGCGGGCCCGGGCACACATTCCCACCACAAAGAATGGGCAGCCTATCACTCTGTCCATAGTCGGTGACGCTCTCGAGGAGCTGATCGAGTGGGGTAAGGACAGACAAGTGGATTGTGATTGGGTGTTTCCTTCGCCTAGAACACCTCTAAAGCCGCATGCGGGATATAGAGTGCATTGGGATAGAGCTTTGAAAGAAGCAGGGATTAAGAACTTCAGGTTTCATGATCTTAGACATACTTGCGCAAGCTACCTTGCCCAGAACAATATTAGCCAACCCATCATAATGAAAGTATTGGGGCACAAAACTTTGGCTGCATCCCAGAGGTATGTACATTTGAGCGTAGATGATCAGGAAGCTGCACTTCTAAAGGTATTTGGAAAGTGAGTTTAGATAAATATGGTGACTCGCCGAGGTTGGTCAAAGCTAAACGATTGTTTACTCGAAAAGTTTTGGAGAGTGCAGATAGAAAGATTATGTTGGGCTTCATTGAGGTTTTTTATACCCACGTCAAAAATGGAGACGAGATTCCTCGTCATTGGCTTGAGTTTGTAGCGGATTGCTTATATGACGCAAAAACGGCAGACGCTGATGAGAATAATGATAGAACTAGCGCCGTGACTAAAGCGATGCGATTGAACGGGAAAGTCAGCAACATGACCGATGTGCGGGATTATCTGCTAGCGAATATGGTTCACTATCTTGTAAAAAGCAAAAAATGCAAAACTAGGGTGGAGGCCGAGAAAATCACCGCAGAGAAGTTTGGCATTGCTCCTGCAACGGTAAGAAGAATTTATCATAACTTTTCGAGAGAGGAGCTAGATGGGTGCTATGAGCTTGACTACCAACATCTAGGAGAGCCTATAGCATTTTGGGAAAATTCTTCACCGGAACATATCAAATCAGCAATGAGTTTGTGGCCGGGCGCTGAAATTATTCTAGAAGATTAGTTACTAACTGCAATACAGCGCCTGAAGCCTATTGAATTTCATTAGGATAGCTGCGCTTATTTTCCCCTTTGATTTAAATGACGATTGCACCCCACTGATGGGCTAGCTGTGCCCGGCTTAGGGTGGGATTAATATCTACTCTCCCCCTCTATCGAATAAATCCCCAGAACCTCATAGTCCGCCCTCGACTCCATCAAAGAGCATGAGGTACAAACAAATGTTCGATATCAACCCAAATGACATCGTAACAGCGGACACATTCGCTGAAATGCTTGAACACCAGCATCTTCTTCCCGCTGGTCGAAACACTCTTCGCAACAATGCAAGGCTGCGTAGGACGAATGGTCTGGATGAGTACGGAGGAGTATTTACTCGAAATGGAAAGCTATACGTCAATGTGCCGCGGTATCTCGCCTGGTTTGTTCGTGCTCCCCTAAACCAGGTGGCGAGTATTGAGACGGATTCAACACGTTAAACCTAACTATGCACTCATCAACTAAGGACGATATAAAAATGAATGATTTGGCCATTCAGTTTCTCGACGCCATCCGATGTGCAGGGTTGATGCCACCTGAGTATATCGAACCAGGTAAGCTGTATAGATTCCCTGGTGCTGGTAAACGTCAAGGGAATACCGCTGGATGGTGTAGATTATTTGATGATGGTCAGGGCGGTTTTTTTGGTGACTGGTCGACAGGGCTTTCTACACATTGGCGTCCGAAGCTGGATAAACCGTATTCGTGCTCCGGAAGAAAGGCATCTCTTGATCGAGCAAGCAGGGTACGGGCACAGACTAAAGCTGATTGCAAAGCGAGACAAGCAGTAGCTGCAAATAGGGCGGCTGAAATATGGGGGCTGGGGTCGCCAGCCCCCTGTGATTATCCATACTTAGTTCGAAAGAGGATCGGTGAGCACAGCGCAAGGCTGTACAAAGGCGTCTTGGTACTGCCAGTAAGAGACTTCAATAATAAACTAACAAGCCTGCAGTTTATTGATCCCACGGGTCGAAAACGACTACTGAAATGTGGCCTGAAGAAAGCCTGCTTCATTCCCGTATCTAGAAGGATAAATGCGGCCCGGAGAGTACTGATCTGCGAGGGATGGGCTACGGGTTGCACGCTCGCCGAAAATGACCCCACGGCATTAGTGTTGGCTGCCATCGATGCAGGCAACCTCCAACCGGTAGCAATTGCCGCACGTAATAAGTGGCCTTCCTTGGAGTTAGTGGTCGCCGGTGACGATGATCGACAGACTAGTGGCAATCCCGGTGCTTCAAAAGCAAGGGCCGCCGCAATCTCTGCCGGAGCCTTGCTAACAATCCCACAATGGCCTGCCGATGCCCCTGAGTCTTTAACTGACTTTAATGATTTAGCAAACTGGCTCGAAGAGAGGAAGTAATGATTATGAACCTGATAAAACCAGTTGTACCATGCGAGGAGTGGCCGGTATTGGTCACTCTGGATCATCCAAATCTTCCACATTTAGACATAAAAAATATTCCAGCGTGGGCAGGTGAATACGCGCGTGCACTGTCGACCGCTACAGAGACACCTCCCGAACTCGCTGCGGGAATGGTGCTCACAGCATGCGCAACAGCTGTTGCCCGAAGTATGCGAGTCATGGTGAAGCCCGGTTACTACGAACCCTGTAACATTTGGGCAGTCGTAGCTCTACCTTCTGGCAACCGAAAAAGCGCTGTGCAATCTGCGGCTGTCGCCCCCCTTATTCAATGGGAGCGCCTCCAAGCCGAAAGGTTGGAGCCGAAAATCGAGCGTATTCGGAGCGAGAGAAAGACTATGGAGGCAAAAATTAAGGTGATTCGCGCGCGGTCTGCTAAGGAAAAGGATCAATACAAAGCAGAAGCCTTGGCGATGCAAGTCGTCGAGTTAGAATCTAATTTGCCGATCATTCCTGCACTACCTCGATTGTGGACGTCAGACGCCACACCGGAGCGGATGGGTAGTATGTTAGGTGAGCAGAAGGAATGTATGGCTTGGCTATCGTCTGAGGGTGGCGTATTTGAGCTGCTACAAGGTCGATACTCTAATGGAATCCCTAATCTTGATTTAGTTCTAAAAGCTCACAGTGGGGATGCCGATCGTCTAGACCGTGGTGGCCGACCAACTGTTTTCCTTCAGTATCCGCGCTTAACTATTGGTTTGAGCCCACAACCATCTGTGCTCCGGGGGTTAGCTAATAAACCGGGCTTTCGCGGGCGCGGACTTCTGGCTCGTTTTTTGTATCTTTTGCCACCTTCTGGACTTGGTTATCGCACGCTATCGGCCGCGCCTATACCAGACATTATTAGGGCAGCGTATACGTCCGGTGTTCTAGCCATGCTGGAATGGCAAACCATACCTGGTGAGAAAGGAAAAGCGGGACTTCATACTTTGGAATTGAGTGATGAGGCAGCAAATAAATATAACGAGTTTGCTCATTATGTCGAAGTGCTGATGCGCCCGGGGAATGATATGGAGCATTTTACCGATTGGGCGGGAAAAGCTCCGGGCGCTGCGGTACGAATTGCCGGGGTTTTGCACGCAATCAAACATGCTCATTCCAAGCCTTGGATGACTCTGATTGCGGTAGACACAATGAACGAAGCCCTGGAAATCATGGCTGTGATAATGCGTCATAGCTTGGCTGCCCTAGACATAATGGGCGCTGATCCTTCAATTGCTGCCGCACGGCATGTGTGGGAATGGGTAGAGCGTGGCAAGCAGCGAGAATTCACGGTGCGTGATGCTTTCAATGCACTCCGTGGATCTTTTCCCAGAGTAAAGAACCTTGATGATGCTTTAGAACCACTTGAGGAGCGGGGCTACATACAAGTCATAAAACCTTCAAGTGATGGTCCAGGTCGGCCGCCGTCTCGAAGAGTAATGGTGAGACCAGAACTCTGTGAGGAGTGGTAATGAGTTGGCGCGATGTGCTCGGCCTAGCGAACACTATGGATTCTCTGTATGCGCACAATACGCAATATCCGCACAATCACTCCGAAACGGTCAATTTTGCGGATATTGCGTATTGTGCGTTGAGGGGTACAAAATTGTTGGAGGCTATTACGGCGGCGATCATTTACTCCGAAGAAATTTTTAATTCTATAGCACCAAACGAGCATATCGGACGGAAGAAATATGGTTGAAGTAATTGAAGATAAACATGAATTGGCGATACCCCACCCCGTGAGAATCGACCTCCATAATGCGCATGCAATCCGACGTGAACTGGGTTCTGTATATCGGGACATGCGGGCTGGCAGCATTGAACCACAAGATGGAACACGGCTGGCTTATGTCCTTAATTTACTGCGTCAGTCATACGAAACGTGTGTGCTTCAAGACCGACTTGACGCATTAGAGTCGACCCTTAGCTTGAGAAACAACTTATGAAACGAATCACATCAGCCGAAACCATGAGCAACTAACTTCGGAAGAAAAGGCGGTACTTGCCTTCAAGTTCATGGCAACTAAGGATGAGCAGGCACTCTTAGAACTAAGTTCGACGATTCCGAAATTCAATTATCGTGGGCCGGATGTTAAGTTTTCAGGAAATCTTGGTCGTATGATTGACGCAGCTATGTTTTGGAGCATGACGCATTGGAGACTCAGCCATAGCGTAATGGCCTCGCTTTACCTTGGAAGCCAAGATGAAGAAGCCCCGCATTCTCCTTTTTACTGGAATCAACACCTATTGGCTCTAGACTTGGTACTCGAAGAGCTAAATATTTCACACGGTTTGAGTCCTGCGACGGTTAGGAATGTATCAGGAGCCGAGCCTGTTCTGGAAGACGTCTCGAGAGCGGGGTCACTTCTATTCGAAGATGATGCACGTGAATTTTACGAGCATATACTTGGGGCTTTACGGGCCATTATCGAGGGAAAAGAAACTATTTGATTGCGGTGATAAAATGAGTTCAGTTCGAGGAACACAGCGAACCTGATAGCTAGTCAATTTGCAAAGTTAGGTTTTGCTAGGCAATTAACCCATTATTCCTGTCTTAAACCCTTCTTAACAGAGTCTCGCAGACCTCCCATAGACCTTCTAACGCCACTTTCTTGATCTTGGCCGTACACCCCTATTGCTGTATGAATAAACAGTGCTATGGAGCCTTGTTCTATACTCGATATTTGGTTAATCAGTGACAAATATGACGATACATTCCCTATATGTCTAAGAATTCCGTTTTATTACGAATGACCGCTATATACTCAAAGCGGCCATTTGCTTGTCTCAATAGCACGGTAGACGATACCCTGCCCATCACCTGGGTGGCTGGCAAATAAATATCGCACCCTCAGGAATCCGTGCTCCAATCGACCACACTTGAGGTACTCCTCGAATTCCCGTTGCACGTATCTGGGTATTGATTTACCTTGAACCGCTAACAGCTCAAGAAAATTAGGGTAGTACCTCTCGATAGTTTGACACAGTAAGGACTGTTCTGGACGGTATCTGCTGAGCTACTGCAAATACTGCCGCGCTTCCTGTAATCCGGTGAGTGAATCACGACCATCCCAAATTTCGCTAAGCTTCTGGTATTGCGTCGCGGCACCCTCTGCATTGCCAGCCTGCTCGTACGCCCGCGCCAGACCGAGTAAGGATCGCGGACGATTTGGCATTCGAATTAAAGAGGTCTCGAATTTCGCAATGGCGTCTTCGGGACGATCAAGTTCCAGTAAAATTTCTCCATATAGTTCGTACGCGGGCTTGACCGGATCAGCGGCGCCATTGGGCGGTCGCAGCATCGCGACAACTTCCAGCGCTTCGTCCATCAGCGCAATTGCATCGCTCGCATTACCCTGTGCCGCGCGGATCAGTGCCCCAACTTCTTTGTGCATGACGGGCACCCACAGACTTTCACCGCGCAATGCGCCAGCGTAGCTATCAGCAGCAGCTAAGCGCCCGAGCGCCTGCTCAGCCTCGCTTGCCAGCGCCAGATTACCCATTCGCACGGCGCTTAGCCCTGTCGCAAGCAGCGTATGTGGCGAGGTGTCTACAGTGATCTCCGCAGTCTGCCATTGCTCTGTCTCCACGATGTAGCGCGCTTCGAGCATGGGGAGCGTGTTGACAGCGCGGGCCTGGCCGTCGCTGATCTCGATGAGTGACTCTAAGCGTTCAACCCACATAACAGCTCTCTCATAGTCACCACGTTGCAAGTCACCGTAGTGTCCCCAGTCCAGCGCGTGCACACCATCGGTCACAGAGTCGCCAGGCTCCCATAGATCGATCGCTGCCTGATAGGCTGACTCATTGTTGCTCGACACCAGATCCCACATCCCGTGCTGGATAAAAATATGCGTCGGCATGTGGCGTGCATGGGATACAGCCGGAGCAATGTCAGCAAACACATAAGCCGCCTGCAGAGCAATCGGGGCGTGCAGCGGATCATCGAAGGAATGAATTACAAAGTGAGCCGCGCCTGGGTGCGTTGGGTTTCGGTTAAACACTCCCAGAGCAATCGCACCGGCCTGCATTTCCAGCCGTAGGCTGTCGTCGCCCATGGCACGCGCACCGCTGAGCATCGACAAGGCATAAAACGTCGCAATTTCATCGTCATCCGGATACTGCGTATGCAGTTCCGCCATCGCGTTCATATAGGTAACCCGGCGATCCTGCCACGTGCCCTCACCCCAAAGGCGTTCGACAGCATCCAGTAGGCCTTTCTCACGGGCAGTGGGGGCTTTTGCCAGTCGCTGCGCGCGCGTGGCACCGAGACGTTGCAGCGCCTGACGCGGCGAATCACCGTTTTCTTCCGGAAACAACCAATGGTTGTAGGAAAGTGTCTCGCCCCAATACGCCATTGCAAAATCCGGGTCGAGCGCCTGGGCAGCCTGAAACTGCTCGACGGCCTGTTTCCATCCGAAGCTGTGCAGGATTGCGACCCCGCGGAGGAAATGTTCCTGCGCCTCACCCTCTGCCGAGGTCGGGAAATCAATCGTTCCGACATTATCGAACTGCGCATGCGAAGGCAGGCCGAAAGTCAGTACACACAAAAGTGAAAGTAAAACAGGAAACCGTCTCATAGTGTTTCTCCAGGTTAGCGAAAGGCTCATTTAGAATGCATTGCACTCATAGAGCGAATAGGGTTAGTTGAGTGTCTGCAACTCCCACTCGGCCGTCGTAGGCGCAAGCAAAGTCGTAGGATGGTGAATTGTTAATTGAAAGCTCAATCGGGTCAAGTAAAGTATAGGGAGAGTAACGGCTATGAGACATTTTAAGCAACCGGCTCTGAGTGTTTAGGGGCTACTAAATTTAGCTGAAATTCGGGCCAGGCCGCGACGGATTTTTGTTTGGCTAGGCTTTTGCGGGAAGAATGAACGCTTTGGGCAAGAAGCAACCATTCACTTCTCTAAAAGCAACCACGGCATGAATTCATAAGATGGTACGATTTCCTTTTTAGAGTTGATAATTTCACTCTCAATGTAGTCAACAATTATCGGCGGTGGTAAATGTCTAAACGATTTCCACCAAGCTTGCCCACCGGGAGTCAAAATTAGAGTAATGAATATATTGCGAGCTGCAATTAAATCGCCTTCATCAAGAACTCCTGCCTTGTTAGACTCCCAAAGACTATGTAAGCCATGATGCAATGGGTGCATTAGCGAGTGGAATACAGCTTGATCCTCGGATGGCATTTCGCTGTATTGATCTAATCCTCTTTGAAATATTCCAGCCTTTTTATCCTTTATTTATAAATCTTAGTCGTAAGGTTAGCTTTCAACAAATATCTAGGACTAGAATAAAGTCCGACAAATCTCCCATTTAATGAACGACTCACATAGAAAGAAGTTTATTATATTATTAGTGATAGGTTATGGTGAATGACCGCTTTGGGGCAATTAGCAGTCATTCACTAACTATTGAACCAGCTTAATCGAATGGAATTTGGGAAATAGGATACATATAGTGAGAGTAATATTGTGGCGATAACAAACAAGCTAGTTACAACCGCTATTTTGCTGCCGCTTCTATTTGTAAGCCCCTCCAGTTTTGCGCAGCCTCAGTATGGTGCAATAGGCGATTTGTATTTAGAAAACTGCAGTGCCTGCCACGGGAACTCACTTGAAGGTACACCTCTCGGGTTAGGGCTAGTGGGCGTAGATCTGCCAAACGGAAGTTCGATTGAAGCGTTAATAAAGAGCATAGGCACTGGTAACCCAGAGAAAGATATGCCTGCATGGTCAGGCGTGATGACACCGGCGCAAATTCAGAGTTTGGCAATTTATATCGTCGAACAACGTTCGGGGTATAGCTACGACGATTACAATATTCGCGCTACATTCGAGCTGCCCCAAGGTATACAGAAATCAGAACGCCACGACTTTGCTTTGGAAGTCTTCGCTGCAGATATTGACCCATTACCATTCTCTATACGGCCGATTCCTGATGGCCGCTTGCTTTTATCTGAGAAAAAACGTGGTTTGAGTATCGTCTCAACAGACGGGGCAAAGTCAGAATTGATATCGGGTACACCGCGCATTTTTAACGATAGTACGATGAATAACGATGGGCGCGCTCTGGATCGTGGTATAGGCTGGATACAAGATGTGGTTGCACACCCCGACTACGCATCCAATGGCTGGATATACATCTACTATGGTGATCGTTGTGATTCGTGTAATGCAAGCAGTCGGGAAAATGATCAACCCGCATCGATGTCCAAAATTGTTCGGGGGCGGATTAATGATGGTGAGTGGGTTGACGAGCAAACGATTTGGGCAGCCGATTTAAGCCACTACACAATACTTACCGATCTCATTATAGGCGGGCGCATGGTGCTCGACGATCAAGGGTATGTTTACTTCACGGTTGGCGCAAAGAACGGTTTTTATGACCTTGGAATTCAGGATCTTGCTACGCCCTGGGGCAAGATTCATCGGGTTCATGATGATGGTCGTATTCCCGAAGACAATCCGTTCGTGGCGGATGAAAATGCGCTCCCGTCGATATGGAGTTTCGGCCATCGAGTAGCTCAAGGGCTACGATACGATACACAAACCGGCAATCTATGGAGCACCGAACACGGCGCCAGAGGTGGTGACGAAGTCAACTTGATATTGCCTGGCCGAAATTACGGTTGGCCTCTAACCACAACTGGCGTGGACTATGATGGTTCATCGATTCAGGATAAGTTTGATGTTCAATTCGATATAAATGACATGCAGCCACCGATAGTTGAGATGACGCCCTCGCCCGCCATTTCCAATTTAATTGTCTATCGAGGCAGCAAGTTTCCAAAGTGGGAAGGAGACCTGATTGTTGGGTCACTCAAAGCCAACACCCTGTATCGGTTTTCTATTGAAGATAATAAGCCGGTGGAACGCGAGGTACTTGTTCAAGGTGTTGGAAGAATTCGGGATATTACGCTGAGCGCTGATGGAGATATTCTGTTATTAACCGAAAGCGCGAGTGGCGGTTCGATCGTTCGTCTCACCCCATCGACTGACTAGCGCTCCTCGAAAAAGTCTCGGCGTGTATTGTGGAATAAAAATGAAGAAAATCAACCTCAGACAGACTATTAGTATTCTTGCAAACATGGGAGTGATTGCGGGGATTGTGTTTCTTGGTTATGAGCTTCGACAGAACAACGATCCAATGACCGCTTCGGGCAATTAGCAGTCATTCGAGGATTTAGATTAATTACTCAGAACCTAGGAGTTGCAAGTGCCATGGATGTGCCGTGATCTATAAAATCCCCACCTGATAGGGGTTTGTAACGGTTAGGCTATACCGCTATGAGCAATAATTAGTCATTTAGTTCGGGTTAGCTAATTCGGGTCAAATGGCCGTTAATTGCACAAAGTCGTCATTTGTCTAATTACTTATATCGGCAGATATTTTTGGTTACCAACGATTAAGGCCGATCAGCACGTTGTATCTCTGCTGCATCAAAAATTATGGATTCATTCTCGGTTGCATAGCGCAAGAGCGCGGAGCCATACACTTTTCCAGTATTAAAATTGATCAATAAGTTTACGAAATCTTGAGTGCTTGATTCGTGCCAATTAACGAAAAACTCACCCTCTGCTATTTGTCGTGCTCTATAAATAAAATCACTTCCACTTGCCCCACTAAAAGGACCAGCTATCCAATTAAACTTCACTAAGCCATCGTAAAATGTAACAACTACTGTCCCTTCATCAGGGTATGTATATTCGACTTCTGTTCCATCAAGTATATGAGATTCAGTATTTTGCCCATATGAAACCATGGGTGTCACAAATAGGATAAAACATATAAACACGCTATTCGAAATTTTCAATTCTTCTCTCCCACTTGTGAGTTTGTTTGCGTATTAGTTGATAACAAACACCTTGTTGAACGACCGCTAATTGCCCATAGCGGTCATTCGCCATATTTTATCTCGGCGATTACTTTCGTAAATCAGCTGCATTTTTTAAATATCGGTTTGAAGAGGAAAAAGTGTAATTTCGTGCTGGGGCATTAAACGTACGTTCGGCAATAATTGCCAAAGCATCACCGAGAAGCTGAAAAGCATCAGCATTATTGGGCTGCAATTTAGTAACGTGCCTGGCCAGTTGCGCAGCACCCAACTCATCACCTGAATCCATTTCTACCTGTGCCCTCTGCATTAAATTATCAACACCGCCAACAAGGTCAGCAATCCGCTGCGCTTGTTGAACAGGGTTTTCTCTGTGAAGATTTAATACATTACCGTCAAACCAGCCAAGGTCTTGCGCATAGATATCTCTAACCGTACCCCAAATACTGCCGTAATATTCTTGTAGATAATCCAAATTAGCTAGATGCTCAGGTAAAGCGGCGTAGTCCACGAGTTCATCTGGAGTCATAAACTTCTTTGCACCTTCTATCGTTTTATCATGTACCCATTTCAGCGCATCGTGGTAGTTGGTAATGACAGTCATAGTCTCTTCGGTTATCGGCGTTGTATGACCACCTACTAAAGCCAAGGGGTTCTCATCTCTCATACTCGCGAGACTCGTAATCCAATCACGGGCAGATCGTCTTGCGGTGCCACGCAATGGATATAAATTGGGCCATGACTGATAAAAGTTATCGCCGGCAAATATCACGCGTTGTTCCGGCAACCAAACATAAAGCTGGTCATCCGTCTCTCCCGGTGCCGCGACTAGGTCCAGCTTTACCCCTGCGATTTCTAGTGAAATTCGATCTTCGCCAAAAGTATGAGTTGGTGGAACTGTACCGGAGGGTCGTCTAGCAGGCTGACTATTCGTCCCTGCCGTGTTCAAGTTGCCAGATGGAGGCCGTGCCGGTGGAATCGCAACCCCAACACCAATCTTTTGTTCGTCGGGCAAATCAAATCCCTGGGTATTCGAGGGTCTTGCTCCACCGGCGAGCCCGGCTTGAGCCTGCCGCCTATTTTCAGAATCATAGTTATCTCGTTGCCATATCTGTATGCCCTGATCTTCTTCGTAAAAGGCTATAGCGCCATTAGTGTGATCACCATGCCCATGAGTATAGATGATGGCTCGAACAGGTTTATCTGTAATTTTCTCGAACTCTTGTCTGACCAGTTGCGATGCAGCGGGTATTTGACCGGGGTCAACGATAATGACGCCCTCGTCTCCAACAATCATACTGTTTGCTGAGACCGTATAGCCTATAGCTGTATAAACATTGTCGGCAACTCGAATAATCTGTTTATCAAACATCTTATTGCGCTCAATCAATCGCGTAGTCGCGTCGCTAACCTGCGCACTGCTTGTTGAGGGAAAACCAATAAGAATGGCAAGCACAAAGCCAGTTACGTTGAAAAATGAGAGTAGATAATTCCTGGATATCCTTTTAGACGATGAACTGAAATCGAACATTATTCGCTGTCTCCTGAGAAAGTAAGCATATAGCTGGTGAATGGACGAGATTGTAATTGAAGTCCACAACCATGATAATAGCCATTATTGCGCCCGCATCGTACGTAAAAACCGAACAATGAAAAGAGGATTAATTTTGAATGAATGAACTTCTTTCCATGCGCGCCTATGTAAAAGTTGTGGAGGTAGGCAGTTTTGCGGAAGCGGCACGACAAATTGGCACTGCTAAATCAGTGGTCACAACTCGTGTAAATCAGCTAGAAGCATTTCTTCAAATACAACTTTTACACCGTTCGACTAGGAAATTAACAATGACCGATACGGGTCTCGATTACTATCAACGTTGTATTCGCCTTTTATCTGACTTTGATGAAGCGAGATTAGCTGTGAGTTCCATTGAATGGGAGCTTACAGGTACATTTAGGGTTAGCTGCATCTCTTCATTTGCATCAACATATCTGTCTAATGATATCTGTAACTTCCGGCTTGAGCACCCGGATTTGAATATTGAACTCCAAGTACACGATCGCTTTTGTGATCCTGTCCAGGAAGGTTTTGATTTAAGTTTGCAGTCCTCTGAGGTAACGAAGAATATACTTGAAAAAGTAGAGATTTTAGCCGCTCGCCGTTTAATCGTTGCTACACCTGAGTATATAGAGAAGAATGGCATGCCCAGATCACCCGAAGAGCTAAAAACACATAGTTTTGCTCACAACAACAATGTGGAACCGGGGAATGTTGTTAGATTTTCCGCAGATGGCAAAAATTCGGAGGTTAACCTCAATCCCGTAATTTGGGGTAATTCTGCATGGATAGTGCGGTCCGCCATCATGCAGGGCCAGTGCTTCGGCATGCTACCAATCTTTTTTATAGAAAAAGAGTTGATATCAGGTGAACTAGTCACGTTACTGCCAGAATTGAGAGTCACGCATGGATACATATCGGCTTATTATCGAAAAACAGCATTTGTTCCCATGAAAATAAAGGTATTCCTGAATTATTTGAAGCGAAAGTACGGTGAATTTCCACCATGGGAACGTAGGTTAGCCGAACATCGACCGAAATTAAAAATGGCTTTGGGTCCAGAAAAATAAAGGTATCAATTTCGACTAAATTTGTTTGTTTTTGAATGGGGTTCGCAATATCAAAACCTATAAATTGGAGAAACCCCTAACTCGATTTCCTTGAGACTAATTCCTCTGGAAGGCTTACCCACTGACTATGTTCTTTATGACACAAGAGCAGGAGTCCACTTTTTATGTTCAAAGGTTTAATTTCTGTCTCCTAACCGGGAGCTTTATTAAATGGCCGCTTTGAGTATTTAGCAGGCGTTCGTAATGTAACGGGTTTTTGAACTCGTTAGGGAAAGTACAGCCAAATTTTTGGCTCGATGAACCACTGATACCTCCGGCAAGCCTACAGTTAGCAATTCGAGCGAAAGGCGATGAAGGAGGAGGGTAAGTAGCACTCCAGCCGCCTAAAGATAAAATAAAAGTGAGTGTTCGTTTACGCTGTGTCTCGCGGCACAAATATGGCACACTTACAGAGATACATTTAGAGTACATCGAAAAACACTGTGATTCATTTAGGCTTTCAAAAACAGTAAGTTAAATGCATTTAGAAGAGTGTAAATACCTCTGGAGTCTCTCTTGAAAACCGTTGACGGGTTAAACCGTCCGGGGGTTCGAATCCCTCCCTCTCCGCCATTTTTCATGTTCTACATTTTCCTGACCAACTTTTAAAGTTTCCCCCGCTAATCAAACTTTTATTGTGAGGATAAGGTCGGCATTAGAGTATGGGCTATTCGAATATACAGTCCGTTTTTTATATGGGATTGAGTTGGTAGGTTTACGAACACAAAACTCGGATATAGAAATCGTAAGCCACAATGCTGCTTTTCTGCATTGTTGGTTGCGGAGGTCATGGGGAGCCGATAGAACTAATTTTTAGACGATAAGCAATTGGCGCTAAATGAGTTGTTCAAATAATTATGCTTAATTAGAAGCAGTATGTTCTCTTGAGCTGATAATTTTATTGAAGTCCATTTTTACACCTACTAGAGCAGACCCTTCATGCGAAAGGTGTCCCCCGTCGCGATAAATGAAAGTATTATCTATCGACGCCCTACAGCTAGAGTCTTCGCATAAAAATTTATCAATCCAAATTACACGATGTCTTTGGTCAATTCTATTAAGAAACTGAACTACCTTTTTATTGACTTCTTTGTGGGTTTGAATCGAAAAGTCACATGAATCTAAACCTTTTTCAAAAATTGATGCTTTGACTAAACATGCACCAGTATTCTCTCGATTGCCGGGCAATGGTGAGAATACGATTGGGCGTATTCCTTGGGAGTTCAGGAAGTCTAGGGTGGCGGAAAAATACTCATAGAGAATAGATTCATCTGGCTCCATTACACCGTTAGTATTTTTAAGTTTCGAGTCACTTGCTAAATACTGGCTGAACGAAGAGCTAAGTACCGCGTAGCGTAGGCTACTATTACCTCTGACCCAATGGCTTACAGCATTATTAAATTCTAGACATTCATCAGACCATGGTTCCTGGTATTTATTGGTCATTGGCGAAAGATTCATTGTGGGACCACAAAAACTCTTGGTCATTTGAATGATTTTTGCATTCTTATTAGAAGCAAGTATTCCTTGGACAAGATGCATGGCAACAGAATCCCCCCAAACCAGAATTTCTGGTTGATCGCTAGTACGACAATCTTCAGATAGAGTAAATTCTCCCTCACATGTCTCGCTTAAACCTCTATTGACCCTGATTCGATGCTCTAAATCTAATTTGGAAAAAGTGTCGCCTGTCGCGGTTGTTCTAGAAGAAAACCCATTGCTCAGATACCCTAGAACACCCAAGCCTATAGCAATTAACGACACAGCTGTAGCGCGATTGAAGATTTGGTTGCGAGTGTATCTTGACTTTTTTCGAAATGGTTTTTCGATGTATTGCCACGTAATAAAGGCTAAACCGAGTGTTAAGCATCCTAAAAGAGCCATTAAGGCCTGGCTAGGTTCGTTAATACTTCTAATTTTGGCGAAAGCAAATAGTGGTTGATGCCACAAGTAAGCGCTATAGCTAATCAAACCAATGCCAGCAAGCATCTTGTTGCTCAATAGTTTTGCAACAGCAGTTCTCTTCGAAGCGAAGAGAATGATTAGTGCTGCTCCACTAGTTGGAGCTAGCGTATAGAAACTAGGGGTTGGGGTATTTTTATCAAATATAAAAATCGAGTAGAGAATTAGTGCTAAACCCACGCAGCTAAGTGTCTGCTCTGTACTGAGTCACCTCTCGTTGATTTTAGATTTATCCAGTTCATTGATTGCTATGTATATTCCGCTCAATGAGCCGATAAGCAATTCCCACAGCCGTGTAGGTAATAGGTAGAAATTTGCACCTGGATGATTAGCTGATCCCCAATGAGCCAATAGAATGCTAGCAAAGCCAATCATCAGAAGTGACGTGAAAATTACTCCTTTTCCAAAGCGCCAAATAGCCAGAATGAATAAAGGGAAGAATATGTAGTACTGCTCTTCAATCGCTAAGCTCCAAGTGTGTAGAAGGGGCTTTAACTCAGCAGCGGGATTAAAGTATCCGATTTCAAGCCAGAATAAAATATTTGAAGAAAATATAGAAACAGCACTTAGACTTTGAAAAAACTCTCCTAGTTGGCTAGGAGTCATCCATGCCCAAGCAAATGGAATACAGGCGAAAGCAATGAAAAAGAGAGCTGGCAATATGCGCCTTGCTCTGCGTTCGTAGAAGCCTTTGATTGAGAAATTACCAGCTTCAATTTCAGCAATAATTATACTGGTTATAAGGTACCCACTGATAACAAAAAACACATCTACACCAACGTAGCCACCGCTGAAAATACTGATACCGGCGTGGAAGAAAATGACAGGAATTACGGCTACGCAGCGCAGTCCGTCAATCTCTCTTCTGTACTTCATCCGATTACTTGGCCTGAGTAATAATTTTTGTGGTACTGAAGAAAAGTAGACGTCACACGTTTAGCTGACCAGGTGTTGATGAGCACATCCAGCATGAATTTTGAGTGATTTCGATTGCGTATGTGGAGCATTGATGGTGCCAAAGAGAGATTGTGCACGCAAGTTTTACCCTAGCTCTATTGCGGCCATCACTGATTCTACTTAAGGTAACGAATTACCGAGATCCAAATTTGGGTAGGATCGGTGGGCATTTGAGATTATCTTCAAGTCATCAGCTTTCAACTTGGGATCTCCTATTTTTTACGCGGCGATTCTGTGGCTAATGTGGATCGTGCGTGGTGGAAACGAGGCCTACTGCATCGCCTTATAACTGGCGCTTCAGGGTTGATAACTGTTGGTACAGCAAACGAGCAGTTTTATCGTGAAATAGGCGTGAGTGATATTCCGCAGCATAGGGGTAAGCATTTTGTCGACGGCGAGAGGTTGGCAAAACAGTTTTCCGAACGAAACCCGTTGAGAGTGCAAATAAGGGAAAAATGGAATATTCCGGAAGAAAATTTGTGCTTACTTTACTGTGGAAAATTAACGCATGAAAAGCAAATATTTGATTTATTTGAAAGTCTTAAGATAATCCAAACTCGCAACAAAGATTTGGCCATCAGCTTGCTTGTAGTTGGTGATGGGGAGTTAATGACGCCAGCAAAGGAGTTTGTAGACGTTAACGATCTACCCGTTTCTTTTACCGGTTTCCTCAATCAGTCTCAAATAATTGATGCCTACGTTGCTTGTGATATTTTGGTTTTATGCTCTCAAAGTGAAACCTGGGGCTTAGTCGTTAATGAAGTAATGACTGTTGGTAAGCCTGCAATTGTTAGTTCTAAAGTCGGTTGTGCAGATGATTTGGTTGTAGACGAGCAAACTGGATTAATTTTCCCGTTCGGGGATACCGAAGCGTTGGCGGATGCGATTTTACGGATGTGTGATACTGATTTGCGTAACTATTTAGGTGTGAATGCCAGGTGTTGGGTGACCGAACATTATAGTTTGGAGCAAGCATCAGAAAGTCTTGTCGCTTCATTACAAGCTTTACAACGCTAGATATCGTGTTATACGCCTAAATTGCACCGTTTTAATCGCGTAAGCCTAGCTAAACAGATTAAACTGTAGTAACAGTTTGTTTCCGATGTATTTAGTCGGGTACATGCTGTTTATAATCAGAATGATCCAGCATTATTTTCTAGGTGGACCTTGTAAGGAGACGCAGCATTTGCAGCAAATCATGACGAAACTATTGATGTGTTGGGAATATAAATACTTAGAAGTATTTCGCAATTCTATAATTCAACCCAATGTCTTTTAGGGTTTTATTTGTACTTGGCACACGGTTGTACAAGGTGATGTCGAATGTTTGAGTTTTGGTTTAGATACCCGCTGCAGACTTGGCAGGATGCCGAACGTGTATTTGATACCGAATGGCCAATGGAATGGCTGCTCATTGCGTTACCAGTAACATTTGTACTGATTTTCGCTTGGTTACTTGTATCTCAGCGAACCTGGGGCGTTGCTAAAACCTTGTGTATTGCGTGCCTACAATGGATTGTTATTGGAGGTCTTTTGCTGTTGTTATGGAAGCCTTCATTAAGAACTGAGCAGTTGGTTGCAGAGCAAAATAGCGTCGCGTTTCTGCTCGACACTTCAACGAGTATGGATTATCTGCATCAAGGAACCTCTAGAATTGATCAGGCCAGGGATCTTATGGGTGATGGCAGCATAAAAGCGCTGCGTGATACGTATGGCTCACAGTTGTGGTCGTTCTCTAGCGATGCCCAGAAATTGGATACAGTTGATATTCTTCCACCTCCAGGTGACGAAACTCAATTGGCGGCATCGGTAATTGAAGTGCTCGAGCAGGCGCGTTCAGATTCGCTTGCGGCGATAGTGATTTTATCTGATGGTTCTGACTCAAATGGTGGAATTAGTGAAGAGCTATTGAACGATATTGCGGCGTATAACATTCCCATTCACACGATTGGTATTGGCCGTACCGAGATTCCGGAAGATCTCGAGATTGAACGATTAGACCTGCCCGCAACTGTACTGCCAAACAGTACGATTTCTGCGTCAATTAGTATTAGGCATGATGCACCTGGGCTAGCGCGATTAAAGGTCTATGACGGTGAGCAGTATTTGGCTTCTAAGGAGGTCACACTAGATACCGAAAGTAATGTCACGGTGACTTCTATTGAATTCGAATTGCTGGAAGACGGCTATCGAAACATAGACTTTCGGCTGGACCGACTAGAACAAGAACTTAATGTCGAAAACAATAACGTTAGCCAATTGATAGAAGTTGTTGAACGACGATATAAGGTTTTGTACGCAGAGGGTGAGCCGCGCTGGGAGTACAAATTTGTCCGCAGGGCTTTCGACGATGACCCTGTAGTGGATCTCACTAGTTTATTGTGGGTTAGTGATAATAAGTTTTTTCGTCAAGGTATTCAGGATGAACAGCAACTCGATAGTGGCTTCCCACTAACCAGAGATGAGTTGTATGCATATGACGCAATATTGATAGGTAGTGTTGAGGCGCCTAGGTTTACCAGTGACCAGCAACAGATGATCCACGATTTTGTCAGTGAACGTGGGGGTGCTCTGCTGATGCTGGGCGGTCGCAAGGGTCTTGCTGCTGGCGGTTGGGATCATTCGATAGTAGGGGATAGCTTGCCAGTTGCCCTGGACAGTGAAGCAGAAATGTTTGTACGTGATAAAGCTCGTGTTGTGATGACACCAGTCGGAGCAACACAGGTTAGCTTAAAGCTGGCTGATGGCGCCCAAGAAAATTTGCGACTATGGGCTGAAATGCCAGAGCTGGCTGATTACCAAACTATTGGGGCATTAAAACCAGCCGCAAGTACTCTGTTGAACGCTGAGGTTTCGATAGACGGTAACAGCCAAACTATGCCGTTGCTCGTGTCACAGCCCTATGGCTTGGGGAAGACGATGGTGCTCGCAACTAGTGGCACTTGGCGTTGGCAAATGGGCTTACCAGCTGACGATCTTAGGCACGAGACGTTTTGGCGACAAACAATTCGCGCACTAGTGGCTGCAGCCCCGACCAGATTTGATATACAAGCCGAACAGATTGCCAGTCAAGTGCATATTCGCGCTGAATTGAAGAGCGCCGATTACAGTCCAATGACAGATATTAGACTAACTACTTTGCTTGAAGGCGTTGGCAGTGAAGGCGTAAACCGGCGAGTAGAGTTGATCCCGTCCTATGATGAGCCGGGCGTTTATGAAGCTAACTTTGAAGGCTCCTCAGCCGGCGTAATTTATATGGATGCAATTGCCAGCCGCGATGGCGAAGCATTGGACTCGGCGCAGACTGCAATACAAGTTATAGATAGTCGTTCCGAGTTTTTCAATATTCGTCAAAATCAATCACAGCTAACCGTACTGGCGGAGCAGACCGGGGGGAGATATTGGAATGCGGACGACCTTTCTGAATTGCCAAATGCTGTTTCTCGCTCGCGGTCCGGCATTACCCAAGCTACCATTTTACCTGTTTGGGATTTACCCATATGGCTTGTTCTTTTAGTCACTATGAAGCTTGCCGAATGGTTGTTGCGCCGTCGTTGGGGGCATATATGAGTTGGCGATGGTTAAGATTCTTCGTTATCGGCTTTACTTTTCTTTTAACGCCGCTCATGGTGGTTGCTGAAACACACGCTCTGCTCATTCAGGGATTAGGTGGAGAAGCGTGGTATCAGCGCCAATTTGATGAGCAGGTAGAATTGATTGGCGAGTCACTAAAAGGCGTAATTGACGAAGCCCATCTTACAATCCTAGACGTTTCGGCAGCGCGTCGTGAAGCCGTGGTGGAATGGTTCGATACGGTTGCCACAGGCTCAGTCGAAACGGACTCTGTGCTAATTATAATGGTTGGTCACGGCACTTTTGATGGCCAAGAGTATAAGTTCAACATTTCTGGGCCTGATCTTACCTCGGGTGATATCCGAGAGAATTTGGATAGATTAGCAGTGCAGGGCAAGGTGCTATTGAATACGAGCAGTAGCAGCGGAGCATTGTTGGAATTGCTAAGCGGCGAATCAACCACACTACTTACCGCCACCAAAAACGGTAACGAACGAAATGCCACACGATTCGGGCGGTTCTTTGCACGCGCATTAGGCGATACAGGTGCTGATCTGGATAAAAATCAGAAGATTAGTTTGCAAGAAGCATTTGATCATGCAGAACGAGCGACCAGTGATTTTTATGATGAAGAAGGTCTGTTAGCGACTGAGCATGCTCAGCTAAGCGATTCTAGTGGTGCTCAGCTTGCTGCTCGAATGACTTTGGCTAATCTTGGGGGCGCTGAGAGCCTTCAGCACAGTCCTGAGTTGACTCAATTAATTGAGGAGCGCGATCAGATCGATCGAGAAGTTGAGAGTCTGCGGTTACAGCGTATCGGTATGAGCGACGAAGACTACCAGTTTGTTTTTCAATCGCTAATGCTCGAATTGATTTCGGTTCAAGATGAAATTGAGCTGCTAGAGGGGGGCGATGTTGAATAAACCAATTTTGGGTTTATTAGTGACAGTGCTGTTTTTTGCCGATGTACAGGCACGTGAGTACCATTATGGTGCTATAGAGGATACCAATTTATTACAGTGTGAAAAGCTTTACTGGTCAGGAGAAACGTCTGGAGCCGAAACCTGCTACAAGAGTTTACTAAACTCAAATCACTCTTTGGCTGTTCAAGCCGAAGCAGTGTGGGCGTTAGGGGATCGCCAATCGGCCAATAGCGTCTTTCAAAATGCTGCGAAAGTAGAGCCTTCGAATGCCGCTATTTTGGTTCGTTGGGGCGCACTTTATGCAGATACTTATCAAAGCCAAGAAGCTCTAAATCTTTATACGGAAGCTTTGGCTCTTGAACCTGAAAACTCATATGCAAAGCTAGCCGCTGCAGAGATATTGCTGGCAAGTGGAGAGAAACAGGCGGTAGAGCAGATTGAACAATTGGCGGATGATGGTAGCGTGCCTATTGGGGTTCGTGTAAAAGCGACAATTGTATTAGCAAACATAGCGTTAAAACGAGATGAGATCGAGCGAGCGGGGGGCTTGCTCGACAGCGCGGAGAATTTTTCCTCCGATAGTAGCGATGACACATTGTTGTTAGGTGTGTATGCGATGCGGGCAGGTAAAGCCGTTAGAAATCGCCAAAATCCGGAAGAGTGGATTGAACGAGCATTGCAGATTAACCCGGCTTACGGCGATGCTTACGCAATTCCAGCGTATTTTTACATGATTACGTTTCGTTATGACGAAACCGGTGAATACTATCAACGTGCCGTTGATGTGCAGGATGACCATTGGGAGGCACACCTGTCGTTAGCGGCGAATCATTTGCGTCAAAATCGCTCGACTTTGGCAAGGGAGCACTACGAACTTGCCTATGCTGGTGATCCGTTTAATCCAGAGTTGGTTAATTCACTTAGGCTTTTGGATTATTACGATACATTCTCTGTCATTAATTATCCTGAAAACGCCGAAGAGCGGTTGTTACCGCAGTTGAGTTTGCGCCTTGATACTGAAGAAAGAGATGTGCTCTCTCCTTACGCCAGTCGATTAGCGCTTAAAGCAATAGAAACTTTTAGCCAACGTTACGAATTTGACTTAAAGCAGACTGCGGCCGTAGAAATTTACCCAAATCATGATGATTTTATTGTGCGAGCACTCGGTATGCCAGGTACCGCGCTGCTTGGTGTTGCGTTTGGTTATGTGGTCGCAATGGATTCTCCAAACGCGCAAGCCGGTGAAGATTATCATTGGGGTACAACTCTCTGGCATGAAGTGGCCCACATATTTACGCTTGAGGCTAGCAAACATAATATTCCTCGTTGGTTTAGTGAGGGAGTTTCAGTATTCGAAGAGTGGAATACTGGCCCGTTAAATGCGGTTCGAATACCACTGCATGTTCTCAAATCACTGCAAACGCAGGAGTTTTTGCCCATAGCAGAGCTGGATCGAGGTTTTGTTCAACCGGAGTATCAGAATCAGGTAATCGTTTCTTATATGCAGGCAGGTCTAATTTGCGAGTTTGTTAGGCGAGAGTTTGGTTTTGATAAGTTAGTGGATATGCTGAATACCTATGCTGCAGGGGTAAATACTACCGAAGTAGTTGCTCAGGCTTTGAGTTTGACGGTTGAGGAATTTGATGCTCAATTTGCTAAGTATTTTGAGCAGGAATATGGTGCCCAGGTCGAACAGCTAGACGAATGGAATGCCGCACGTGAAGTAGCTGCAGAAGCACTAGCTAAAATGGCTTGGGATGATGCATTGGAAAGTGCGCAGCAGGCGATAGACATGATGCCAGGTTATGTTGAAATCGATAGCCCATATTTGGTTAAGGCGGAAGCTCAGTCAGGTAAAGAAGATGTTTCGGCGCAAATGGCGACGCTCGAAACATTTTGGCGTAGTGGTGGTTATCAAGTTTCCGCGTTGTTTGAGCTGGCGACCTATTTAAATGAACAGCAACGTTTTGATGAAGCAATTGAAGTGCTTCAAAGTCAGCTATTGGTAACTCCATTTGATTTGGAGTTGCATTTTTTGTTAGGAGATATTTTGTTGCAGCAATCCCGAGCTGATGAAGCATTGATAGAATATCAAGTCGCCTTGGCTCTTGATCCGCTTGATAAAGCGGCAACTTATTACAGAATAGCGAATGCGCTTTACCACACGGGTGATATCGAGCAGAGTCGCAGTAGTACTTTAACCGCTTTAGATTTGGCGCCGCATTATCGCCCGGCACAAAATCTACTAAAGTCGATACTTAGCTATAAGGTTGAATAGGTGAGAATGAGAAAGCGAGCGAAACGTATAAGATTTGCTTTTAAACCAGTTTAAATAGATAGCATAAATCCAATAGTTGAACTTAGATTAGTAATTAGGACTTAGAAATGACGAAATCGGACGATACCCCCGCAAGTACTGAAGCGGCACCAAGTAGTAAGACAACTGCTAGCAAAGCAAAAACTACTAAAGTAAAAAGCACTAAGAAAACAAGTGCTAAGGCAAATTCATCAGATAAGTTGTCTGAGCAAGAAACGCGCGAATTAGTTGCGCTGTTTACCGACCGTATGGCAGGGATTCGAGAGCAAGTTGGGAGAGCAGTTGTTGGCCAGCAAGAAGTGGTCGAGCATTTACTAGTGACCTTGCTGGTAGGCGGACATTGTTTGATTACCGGTATGCCTGGTACCGCGAAAACATTGCTGGTGAGGACTTTAGCAGAAGCGCTTGGGCTGAGTTTTAAACGTATTCAATTTACGCCGGATCTAATGCCAACGGATATTACTGGGACGGACATTGTTGATGAAGGTCCGGACGGTCGACAATGGAAATTTGTTCCGGGGCCACTATTTGCAAACGTCGTGTTGGCAGATGAAATTAACCGAACACCGCCAAAGACCCAAGCAGCGCTGTTGGAAGCGATGCAGGAACAAACCGTTACCGTGCGTGGAGAAAATCATCAGCTTGATAAGCCATTCTTTGTGCTTGCCACCCAAAACCCGATTGAATTAGAGGGAACTTATCCGTTACCTGAGGCGCAATTGGATCGGTTTTTGTTCAATGTAATGTTGGATTATCTATCGGCGGATGACGAGCTTGGTGTGGTAAATCGCTATACCAATCGTGTTGATCTTCCCAAAATAGAAGCGTGCACCAATCAGGAAGAGATACTTAAGTTTCAATGGCTGGTTCGGCAAGTACCCGTCTCAGAGGAGATCAACCGGCAAGCTGTTGATTTAGTGCGAGCAACACGGCCCGGCGATGAATTGGCGTCGAGCATGGTGAAAAAATATATCAAATTTGGTTCCAGCGTGCGGGCAACAATGTTTCTTACGTTGGCTGCCAAAGCACGTGCATTGCTTGAGGGGCGATACCACGTAACGACAGAAGATTTGAAATCTCAGGCATTACCGGTGTTGAGGCATCGCGTATTGGCCAACTATTTTGCTGAGTCTGATGGCATCAGTGTTGATGATATTCTAAACGATATGATTAATACCCGATTGGCTAGCTAATATAAATATAGTAGTTATGTCCGCACCTAAAGCAAATCCTATGCAACGTCTGCTGGACCCGTCAGTACTATCGAGTCTGGCAAATTTGGAGCTAGTTGCGCGTACCGTTGTGGACGGGGCGATGGTAGGTTTGCATCGCTCTCCCCGATTTGGGTTTAGCCAGGAGTTCGCTGAGTACAAGCCATATACAGAGGGTGATGACCCCAGATATATCGATTGGAACGTATACGCTAGAAGCGAGCGGACCTACATAAAACGTTTTCGCGGAGAGACTAACTCACCGCTAATGATTTTGTTGGATAGTAGCGCCTCAATGGGCTATCAATCAGATCAGTCAGCCGTCAGTAAGATGCAATATGCCACCTATCTTGCTGCGAGTTTGGCATATATGGCTTCAAAGCAGAATGATGCTGTGGGGTTGATGGTGTTTGATGAAAAAGTTAGAGATTATCGGCCACCTTCAAGTCGATTTGGTCAGCTACAGGCTATCTTGCATTGTTTGGACGAGGTTTTCGCAGAACGAGGTACTGTACTTGAAGAGCCTACGACCCAAATTGGGGCTCTGGGTATAAAAAAGGGTATGGTTGCAGTGATTTCAGATTTCTATTGCGATCATGAAAGCCTGTTACAGTCGGTGCGTCCGCTAGCTTTTCAAGGGCAGGATATTATGATGTTTCAGATCATGGATCCGGCTGAGATTAAACCTGTAATTAAGCAGCCCGGTCTATTAAAAGATTCTGAAACCGGGCAGGTTGTTGAGGTGTCACGCGAATACATGCAAAAACAATATCCTGTAAAAATGCAGCAACATATTGCTTCGCTAGAAAAGGCGGCGGCGGCTGTGCGAGCGGATCATGTGTTGATGCAGACAACTGAACCTCTTGATCAGGGATTAAATGGTTATTTGCGCTTTCGTACGAGGCGCAGCTAAGCTGCTGCGATAGAGTATGGGACTGCTAGCACCACTAATAGCTTTTGGGGCGGTTTTGGCAGCATTGCCGTTTTTTCTTCATCGATTAAATACAGCGACACCAGATCAACAGGAATTTGCCTCTGCGATGTTGCTCGCGCCAACACAAAAACGCGAGCATGTGCGAAAAAAGTTACGTTATCTGATATTAATGATCATGCGTATCTTACTTTTACTTGCGATTGTATTTGCTTTTGCTCGTCCATTTATGGATAAAGAGTCGGTACCTTTGTATAGCGAAGGAGCCGTGAATCATTTGGTGGTTATTGATACTTCGGCATCGATGGGTGGTTCTGATAAGTTGGAGAATGCAAAGCAGGCGGCAAAGGATATTGTTCGCGCATTTAAACCAGGTGATCAAGCCCAATTGTTGCTGGCGGACAATCAGTTGCGTAGCGTTGTTAGTCCTAGCACTGAGAGAAACGCTCTCCTGGCAGCGATTGATGATATCGAGGTTAGTCGATATAGACTTGATTATGGCGTCATGATGTCTGCTTTAAGTACTAGATTTCCAGATGAATGGTTTGACCACAAAATTCATTTATTTAGTGATTTACAGCAATCTGGCATGCCTAGGCAATTTGCAAAATTGGTTCCCGAGCTACCAGCAAATGCGAATGTTGAATTGGTATTCTATCCACAGAGATCGGAAGCTCCGGCAAATTGGTTAGTTGAGTTTATCGATACTGATGGTGAGCAAGTTCGTGTCGGTATTAAAGGTTATCAATCTGAGCAGCAGTCTCGATCTATTGCTCTAGTAGTAAATGATGAGGAAGTAGCAGAGCAATCTATTGATGTTTCGCCGTCTGGTCGTGCGATCGCAATCTTTGATGGGGTCCAGTTTAAGCCAGAGATAAACCGTGTGCGTGCCAGTCTATTGCAGCCAGATGCCTTAGAAGTTGATAACCAGTTCAATTACGCTGTTGATCGGTCTCCGCCAGAACCAGTTCCTTTGATAACGGTAAATCCTTATGCGCGATCAGTGACCTACATGAGTACCGCTTTGCGTACCGTCGGAGCACCTGGAAATAGCCAAACAGCCTCGAACTGGACAGTCGAGCCCGTTATGGTCGATAGCTTTGACCCCCGTACCTTAGAGCGTTATAACTGGGTATTGGTAGACGATATAGGGGCTATACCGAAATCACTAGAAGATGAGCTAGCAAGGTTTTTACAGTCTGGCGGTGCGGTGTTTGCAGCGGCAGGGGAGCGTACGCTAGGATTAACTCAAATTCCATTGAGTGGGCATTCTGTGCCAAATGATATAGATACCTCATTGGCAATTGCTCAGAAGGAGTTTTTAGGTGTTTCCCGAGTAGAATCTAGTCATCCGATTCTTGATGGTTTAATAGGTTGGGTTGATGTTTCGATCAGTCAATATTTATCGCTTGAAGCGAACGCATCGGATCGGGTTTTGGCTTGGACGAGTAATGGCCAACCCTTACTAATTGAACAACGCATTGGTCGAGGGCGTCTAATAGTATTGACCACTAGTTTGGATAATGAATGGAACAATATCCCAGTCAAACCATTGTTCGTTGGTTTAATGGGACAGGCCGCGAATTACCTATCGCAACGAGAAGCGGTCACGATACAGAAGTTGGCTGGGGACTATTTGCGCGATGATGAATTATCCGCGGTTGGAGGACTACAAAGCGAACAAAATACCGCAGGCCAGATTATTGACCCATTTGGGGAAACCTTGGTCGAGTTGGGCACTGCTTCAAATTTAAGTCAGCGCCAGCTCAATCATACAGGCTTCTATGAACTTCATAATGCCGGTGGACAGAGCTTGGTTGGGGTGAATATTGCGCCAGCGGAATCAGATACTACTTTCTTATCTGATGAGGATCTTAAGCAATGGGAATCATCAGTCAGTGGCCAGGCGACAACAATCGGTAGCGTCAGTTCCGAGAGCTCTGGCGGGTTAGAAAATGACGATACCCCAATAATTGAGTTATGGCGCATTTTGGCCATGTTAGCTTTGTTCTTGTTGATAGCGGAATCTTTGCTTTCCACTTTCTACTTGCGGCGAGCGCAGTTGCTTGAATCTCACGGTGCTAGTGCGTGAAAGCCACCGACTCCGTAAAATTCGCTACTATTATCCCGTGGTACGGCTATATTAGGCGCAGAGGTTATTTATTATGAATACTTCCGAAAAACTGGATACCTATCTAGCTAAGTTTAGATCCCGATTACGTAGGCGTACTTTAGTCGGAGGCCTGGCTATATGGTCTGTTTTTGCATTGGTAGTCTCGGTGGTGCTTGCTTATATAGCAATTCGCTCAGGCTTTTCGGATGCTGTGGTTTGGCCGGCTCGCGTCGCCTTAGTCGCTTTGCTGGCCTTAGGTGTTTACGCTTTTATTCGACTGCCATTGCGGTGGTTTTCAGATAGTGCAGATACGGATCTTGAGTCACGCGTGGAAGAGTTTCAAGGCCGGGTATATACCTACGGGACTATACGCTCGGATAATCCAATGCGCGCTTTATTAGCTGAAGACGCGTTACAGATAGCTAGAAAGAATCCGGTTGAAGACACTATTCCGAGTAATCAAATTAACATACCGATTGGCGTCACTGTGTTGGCGCTGCTTACAGCACTATGGCTACTGTTTGCGGGACCTGGGCTATTTAATTTTAGTTTGCAGCATTTGTTTGCAGGGTGGGCGGTAGACGGGCTGTTACCACCACAGGTAATTAATGTGACCCCAGGTGATGAGCTATTACGGCGGGGTGGCCGATTAAATATTGAAGCCAGTATTAGTGGATTTAATCCCGATACGGCGACCTTACACGTTCAAAATGTTGGCGGCGAATGGCAAGAAGTCGCGATGTCCCCAATGCTCGTTTCGAATGGTGATGATGCCGAGGTATCTAGCGCCTACGATTTTACATTTTATTCTGTGCGCGAGCCGATGAGTTACTACGTATCAGCCCTCGGGGTTAGAAGCCCAGAATACCAAATTGAAGTGGTTGATTTACCAGGCATTCAGAACCTTAAGCTAACTTATAACTACCCAGAATGGACTGGCTTAGACCCGGAAGTAAAAGAGCAAGGTGGAGATATACAAGCCATTCCAGGAACACGAGTGGATCTCGAGGTCGTATTAGATTCGCCAATACCCGGCGGTGAAGTAATTCTGAACGGTGAGCCGCAAGACTTACTGATTGCCGCCTCTTCAGCATTTACTGATTTTGAAGTTGAGGCTGATGGGAAGTATTACATCGCTGCTTTGCTAGGCGGCGAACAAGTGCGTTTAAGTGATGATTATTTTATTACGATAGCTGGAGATAATAAGCCTGAAATTGAGTTTGTTCGTCCGGGGCGTGACTGGCGAGCGAGTAATATCGAAGAGGTGACTATCGAGATAGCAGCCGAGGATGATTTTCGGCTTGTTGATATGGAGCTTAAGTATTCTGTCAATGGTGGTGAATGGGAGTCGGTTAGCTTGCCGGCTGACCAAAATAAGTTAAATGTGGAGCATTTGTTTTACCTTGAAGATATGGGGGATTCAACGGAACAGCTGTCGCCAGCGTCAACGACCGCTGCAAGGCCGCCTATCGTTATGCCATTGGATGACGGTTTCGTAGATATCGACGGTGCAACTGAATCTGAAGCAGAAGCGGAGATACCGAAAGAAATAGTGACTGGGTTAGTGGCGGGAGATTTGATCTCGTATTACGCTGTCGTTAAAGATCGATCTCAACAAGTGCAAACCGATATGTTTTTTATCGAGGTGCAACCCTTTGATCGACGTTTTTCTCAATCACAGCAGGCTGGTGGTGGTATGGGGGCTGGGCAGCAGGGCGCCAGTGATCAGGAGATTTCCCAACGTCAACGAGAAATAATAGTGTCGACTTGGAACCTGCTCCGGGAACAAACCGAAGCAGACTCAGCCTTTTCAAATGATCCAGAATCTGAAGGGCGGGTTACGGACAATTCGCTATTGCTTTCTGGTTTGCAGGCATCATTGGCAGAAGAGGCGCAATCTTTGATCGAAACCGCGACATCGCGTCAATTGACTGCAGACCCGCGGATTAAGACGTATACCGAACATTTAGCGAAAGCAGTAGATGCCATGACGCCGGCAAGTGAACGGCTTGCAGCAATCGACCTGGAAGACGCGATTCAACCGGAACAAACCGCCTTGCAGCACTTACTTCGTGCAGACGCTGTGTTTAATGATATCCAGATTAGTATGTCCCAACCCGGTGCTGGTGGCATGGGTGGTGGGCAGGCTGGTGCGGATTTGGCTGAAATGTTTGAGTTAGAAATGGACCTCGAACAAAACCGTTACGAAACAGGTGAGCGTGCGACACCGCAGGCTGCTAGTGAAGAAACCGAGAACGTGATGGATGAGCTAGCCGAGTTAGCACGTCGACAGGAGCGATTGGCTGAGAATCTTGGGAACACTTCAACCCCAATGGAAGAACAACGATGGCAACAGGAACTGCTGCGTAGGGAAACCGAGGAATTACGCGAACGATTGGCGGAAATGGCAGAACAGCCTTCAAACGGTCAACAGGGGCAGCAAGGTCAACCGGGGCAGCAAGGTCAACCGGGTCAAGCTGGGCAGCAGGGCCAGTCGGGGCAACCAGGCCAAAGTGGTCAATCTGGTAGTCCGTCGGAACTAGCAAGTGCGGAAGGTGGTCAGCCTAATACTCCTCAGCAGGACGAGTTAAACCGTCGACTTGAAAGTGCCCTTGAAGCAATGGATCGGGTTAGTCAGGCAATGCAGGAAGGTGATACGACTGATTTGGCACGAGCAGCCGCTGAAGCGCAGCGTCAGTTGGAAGGTGCAGGTGAAAGAATGGAGCAAGGTCAAGATGAGGCAATCGCTCAAGGGTTTGATGATATGGCCCGCGATGCAGCTGAATTGTACGCAGACCAGCGTGCGCTTGAAGAAGATTTGATGGATGGTATTCGTACAGCAGTTGCCGAAATGCCCGCAGGTTCAGATCGAATTTCTGATCCATTTACGTATGAGGAGCACACCGAATTTGGCTCGATCAAGCGAGATATGCTTAGTCGTTTGCAGTCCTTAAATGAAGAGATGCAAAAAGCAGCTGGTCAGGTTAAACGTGAGTCGCCCGGTGTCGCGAGAGCATTGGATGCAGCTGGTCAAGCGTTAAGAGATTCTGAGATCACCAGTCAATTAGATCGTGCTGCTTCTTATATGAATCAGGGAGCGACATTGTATATAGCCAACAGTGAAAGTACGGTGACCAGCAGCTTACGTGATTTAAGAGAACGGCTGGATTTGGCCCGACAAATGTACAACCAGGCTGACGGTGAAGTAGACCAGTTTGATCAGACTTTAGCGGACTTACGCTCCAGCCGTGAAGAAATTCGTGAACTGGTTGAGGGTGTTCAACAGGGTGCTAACGCAGGCCCGGCAAATTCTGAGGCTGGTGAACCTGCAAACTCGAACGAGCAAACGGCAGGGGAAGCAAGTGAAGGTGAGTTAGCTAGCAGTGGCCAACAATCAGCAGCATCCGGGCAGACGGCAGATCAGGGGTCGGCACAAGCGCCTGGGGAGCCTACAGGTGCTGAGCAGGGCGGGGGACAAGGTGCTATGCCTCGAGGAGGCTTTTGGGCTGATGCTAATCGCTTTGACCGGGAGTCGGCAGAGGCTGCTAATCGAGAGTTGGGTCAGTTGGCTGGCGGCATCGGAGGTATGATTGGTGGATTACGTGATCGTGGTGTATCTGAGGATGACGTAGGGGAAATACAGGATTTGGTTCGACAACTTCAAAATGATGCGGTTTTAGGTGATCAGAATTCGATAGTGGAGCTTAGTAGGACGCTGGCCTTACTAGAGCAGTTAGAACAAAAGATAGCGCAAGGGCTTGATACGCAGCAAGTTCTCACACGGAACGAGAGAGTTCAGGAAATCCCAGCTGAATATAAAGATGCAGTTGCTGATTATTATCGCCTGTTAAGTGCAGGAAACGATGCTGCTGAGTCCGGCTTGCAGCAGTAGTGGCGAACTCGGTGTAACAAGTATGCGTAAGACAGTAATCTGGTTCGCAGTGTCATGCACCGTATTGGCTTCAATGACGGTAATGGCTCAGCGTTTTGGTAGAGGGGGGCGTTGGAATACCGAGCAGAATAATCCACCAAGTACGGAAATTGTCGTAGCACGTTGGAAGTTCGGGAATAACGGTTGGGTAGGAGGCTATGGTTGGGCTCATAATTACCCAAGCTCTGATCAAAATTTGAATCAATTTATTCAGGAGGCTACGGGTATTGATATAGACCGGATGTCGTATTTGTGGATTGAGCTTGGTGACGAGAATGTATTCGACTACCCCTTTGCGTATGTATCCGAACCCGGCGAAATGGAACTCTCAGAGCAAGAGGTGGAAAACCTTAGAGAGTATGTTAATCGCGGCGGGTTCGTTTTACTAGATGACTTTGATGGCCCTCAACAGCTCGCAAATATGCAAGGTCAGGTACAGCGCGCGTTTCCAAATAAAAGCTGGGTTGCTCTTGATATTGGTCATCCCATTTTTAGAGCTCAGTACGAACTCGATGATCTACATGCTATGGACGATTATGTGTCTGGTGGGTATACAACGTACTACGCACTATTTAACGATGCTGGCGATGTAGTTATGGTGGCTGGACATAATAATGATCTGGCTAATTTTTGGGACTGGTTCGATCTTCCTGGCACTCCAATAGGCCCAGCGACGGATGCATTTCGTTTAGGCGTTAACTACATGGTTTACGCACTTACCCACTAGGTGCGTAAAATTGTCGGCTAAACTCAATTTATCTACATTCCGACTTTAATTTGCCTTCGGGCATAGGTAAGATACGCCTCCAAAATCACGCATCTTTGTAGTTACCGATTAGCTACTGAGTCGCGTAACTATCTGACGAAAATTCCTGCCAATTAGCAAGGGTCCTCCCTATGAATGTACATGAGTATCAGGGTAAAGAAATCCTGAGGAAATACGGCGTAGCGACGCCCCGCGGCGTTGCTTGTTTTAGTGTTGATGAAGCGGTTAAAGCGGCTGAACAACTTGGCGGTCAAGTCTGGGTCGTAAAAGCCCAAATCCACGCGGGTGGCCGAGGTAAAGGTGGCGGTGTAAAAGTCGCTACCAGTATTGAGCAAGTTCGTGAATATGCAGATGCCATTTTGGGTATGACTTTGGTTACCCACCAGACTGGCCCGGAAGGGAAGTTGGTGCAGCGGCTCTATATTGAAGAAGGTGCCGATATTAAAGAGGAGTTGTATGTTGGCATGGTTGTCGATCGTGTGACTCAGAAGGTTGTTTTGATGGCTAGTTCGGAAGGCGGAATGGAAATCGAGCAGGTTGCCTCAGAAACACCTGAGAAAATATTTAAAGTCACTATTGATCCAGTCGATGGTCTGCAAGACTCAGATGCAAGAGACGTAGCAGCAAAGATTGGTATCCCTGAGGTTGGCCTAGATCAAGCTGTTTCCTTTTTACAGGGTTTGTATCAGGCATTCTGGGACACGGATTGTTCGTTAGCAGAAATTAACCCATTAATTGTTACTGGTGACGATCAAGTCTTGGCACTGGATGCTAAATTGAATTTTGATTCAAATGCGTTATTTCGGCAGCCAGAGATTCTGGAGTATCGAGACCTGGATGAGGAAGACCCTGCAGAAATCGCAGCTTCTAATTGGGATTTAAGCTACATATCTCTCGACGGCAACATTGGCTGTTTGGTTAATGGTGCAGGTTTGGCCATGGCCACAATGGATATCATTAAGTTGTATGGTGGTGAACCCGCCAACTTTTTGGATGTTGGTGGTGGTGCGAAAACCGAGCAAGTTACCGAAGCATTTAAAATAATGCTGGATAACCCAAAAGTTGAAGGCATTTTGGTAAATATTTTCGGCGGGATTATGCGTTGTGACGTAATAGCCGAAGGTTTGGTCGCTGCCGCTAAAGAAGTAAATTTGTCTGTACCGTTAGTGGTGCGACTTGAAGGCACGAACGTAGAAAGAGGGCGCGAAATTTTAGCAACGTCCGGAATTGATCTGGTCACCGCGGGAAGTATGGCGGATGCGGCCGAAAAAATAGTCGCTGCGACAAAAGTTTGAGAGGCCAGAGGAATTAACCATGTCTATTTTAATAAATAAAGATTCGCGGGTAATTACCCAGGGTATTACTGGTAACACTGGTACTTTCCACACTACGCAATGTTTGGATTATGCATATGGCAAAGACTGTTTTGTAGCGGGCGTGACACCCGGTAAGGCAGGGCAGAATGTTGAAGGTGTCCCAGTATTTGATACGGTCGCTGAAGCCAAAAGCGAAACCGGCGCAAATGTTTCGGTTATCTATGTGCCTCCAAGGTTTGCTGCTGCCGCGATCGACGAGGCGGTTGATGCTGAAATCGATGTGGTGATTTGTATTACCGAAGGCATTCCGGTGCGAGATATGATTAAAACTCGCGACCGTATGAACAAACTGAACAGCAATACCAAGTTGATCGGTCCAAATTGCCCTGGAGTGATTACACCAGACGAAATTAAAATTGGCATCATGCCTGGTTATATTCATAAAAAAGGCCCAATTGGAGTGATATCCCGATCAGGTACTCTTACCTATGAGGTCGTGCATCAATTAACGGTATTGGGCCTTGGTCAATCATCTTGTATTGGAATAGGTGGCGATCCGGTGAATGGCGCCAAGCACCTGGATGTTATGCGTTGGTTTAATGACGATCCGGATACTGAAGCCGTAATCATGTGCGGTGAGATAGGTGGTAGTGATGAAGAAGATTGTGCCGCTTGGATTAAAGATAATATGAGCAAGCCAGTGGCTGCATTTATCGCCGGAGTAACGGCACCTCCAGGGAAACGCATGGGGCACGCTGGTGCGATTATATCTGGTGGCACGGGTACCGCAGAAGCCAAAATTGAAGCTTTAGAAGATGCTGGCGTTCATGTAACACGCAGCCCTTCTGAAATGGGTTCCACGATGAAGAAAGCGTTGGCCTAGAGGGATAACTTGCTTATTGGCGAATTTGGATTAACCTAGGGCTTGTGTTGTAATAGTGGGACTTAATTTTGGGATTTGAAGATCATGACCAAAGAATTAAATGTTATTGAAACATCGTTCGAAACACAGGTAGATGTTCCAGACGGCACGGAACTGAGGCAGTACGTCGCTCCAAAATTGGCGAAGTATGGCGATGTGCGTGATGTCACTATGGGCGGCACGTTAGGGACTCTCGATACAGGCAATCCCGGTGTGGAACGACCGTAATCGGTAAGGGATCATTGCGAATTTCGAGTACAGGATTCGCTTGGGGTGACAGGGCGTATTTTTCACTTTACTGGTGCAAACTATAATCTGTCTGCAGAGGGTTCTTGCAGCGGACAATTTGATTTCGGTAACAGCAAGCTTTGGGTTATTGCGCATGGTGCTGATACCGATCGAAAATATATAGCAAAACGCGTCTCTCATCGATTTCAAGACAACGGCTTAGCTGGCCTGAGAGAGAGTGGCGATGGATTTGTTGCGCTTATCTATAATCGTGATTCAGGCGCTTTAATCTGCTACCGAAGCCTAATACACTCACCTGCTTTTTATTGGCGCCAATCGTTGGACGGTATTAGTCTGAGCGAGAATATTATAGATTGCGCGCCGTCTGTTAAAAAGCCTTTGAATATTGATCGTTCAGCGGTGGCTTACCTATTTACTCACCTTGCACCGCCAGCAAGAGGGTATTTTTTAGATATAAGTCTTATTCCTGCAGGAACTGAAGTCCGCTGGACAGGTTCAGAATACCAAACAAAGATGGAATACCCTCGTTGGTTAGCAACGACGACAACAGATGTTTTTATGGATGAAAAAGCAGCTGTAGAGGAGTGGAAACATGCCTTTCTCAGTATGGGCGAAAGATATAGGGCGGGTAGTTACGGCTTAATGTTGAGTGGCGGTCTAGATTCCGGTGCAATCGCTGGAGTTTTGTCGCGTAATGTTTCTAAACCACAAATGCACGCAATAAGTTGGTCATTTCCTGGGAAACCGGATATTGACGAGACTGATTATATTCACCTACTCTGCAAACAATTAGGTATTAAACATCACTTGTTTAGTGTCGAGGGGGCACTACCGTTCGATGGATTTGATGGTTTGCCTTTTCTTCCTTCGCTACCCAGTTTTAATCCGTTCCGCAATCTAATTAATCAAGTCTATCGGCGGGCAGCAGATCGCGGTGTTGATGCCCTTCTCAATGGACACTGTGGTGATTATTTATATTACGCCAAAAGGTGTGAGCTTTATGAAAGACTGCGTCGGCGAGACTATATGCGCGTTATTTCAGGCTGTTTACATGAGTTAAAGCATGCACCTTCGCAGTGGAAGCATTCCGCTAGACTTCGAGAATTGTATCGGCGCTGTGCTGGGTTGGATCCTCGTATGCTTCCCACTCAAGATTGGGCAACCGAGTCCATTTGTGATGAATTACCTGATAAAAATTATGGAGGCTACAATCACGGTAGGCGCGATCAAATGCAGATGTTGATTGGTAGTACCAAAATGGACGAAATATCAGCAGAGGCTCAATACTCTGAAATGTTTGGGGTCCAGCGGGTACATCCATTAGCTGACAAAGAGTTAATTAGCCTAGCGTTACGAACACCAGCATTTTTTTTAAACAAAGGTAAATGCAGTAAATGGATCGCCCGACAAGCTCTCAAAGGTATAGTTCCTAATGAAACCTTGGTGCGACCGAGAGTTGGACTTTTAGGGGATTACGCTCAGGCGGGTTGGCTTAAGAATAGAGAGAATGTACTTGAGTATTTGTTTCGAGAGGATCGTTGGTGGTCAGAATTTGTCAGTGAAAAATGGCTAATCAGAGCTAGTCATCGTCGCTTTGACGGTGTCGATGGTGTGCTGATAACCATGTGCCTGGGCTTGGAATTGTGGCGCGACGGTTGGGCTAGTAAGGGATATACCTTGGTTTTAGAGTGATGCTTGTTACTGTTACAGATGTAAACCGGAAGTCTGCACAATATGCGTATCAGTTGGCAGGGATAATTCTGAGATCATATAGCCAGAAGATCAGATTGGCACATTTTCGGGATGAATCTTTGCCCGGCGCATCAAATTCATGCTCATTGTTTCGGGAGGAGCACAAGTGGCTTGAAACCTATTCAGGCACGGGAAACATGTACTCAGGAAATTACAGAGTCACACAGAGAACGTCTGGTAGTTTGATCGAGATCGAAGTGGAGGATATCGGCTCTATGCGTATATGTTTGAAATGCAACGCCATGCAAACGGGTACTTTGTTATCTGCCCAGGCAGATGAGATTCGTGATGAGTTTGAATTAGGCCCGGGTTTGATGTTGTTGCTAGCACATAACGACTGCTATGCAATGCATGCTAGCGCAATCGACATATCCGAAGGTGTATTGGTGTTTTGCGGGGAGTCAGGACAAGGCAAGTCCACATTGGCAAAAGAATTGGCGTTGGTGGGTGGCGTAAAAAGACTCGCTGACGATATTGTTATTTGGCGATTGATTGAAGGGGTTCCGCACATTTATTCATTCCCTCAACTAAAATTAGATGCGAACGATCAAGCAGTATTTGACGCCCCGAAACCCATTAAGGGATTTTATAGGTTAAATACAGAGAATGATGAATCAGGGGTATCTATAACTGAGATGAACAGTGCGCACCAGCTAATCGAAGCCATGCGGCATACTGTGGTAATACGTCTATATACTGAGAGTATGCAAAAAGGTTTAATAAAAGCTCTGCCCTTAACGCTTAGATCTGCTCCGATGCAGCGTTTATCTTATCCGAAGCAGATGGGATCAATTGATCAAGTGCGAGAATTGCTCGAGCTCTAATCTATTTTCTCGCCGCAAGGTATTTGCGCATGCCTTGATATATGCGATTGCAATAAGCGTGTATAAGGTTAGGGCTATCGGGCATGGATGTCCGCACAAATGCCGCATCTGGAAAAACATGCTCACGAATTAATTTAGCTCCGTCAATGAGTGATAAAACCTTGAGGTCATCATAAATATAGCGCGCTTCGCTAAGCCCTTTGCGCGTGTATAGCTCTGCTTGTTCATTGCTAGTATCAATATTTTGCCACTGTTCCCGTGTTTGCGCGTCAAGCAATATACCGAACTGAGCTTGGCTGGCCATTACGCAATCTCTTAGAATTGAAAAGCAGCCGCGCTGCTGGGCAATATGCGCGCACTTGTCTAGTTCTCGCCGTGTCATAGAGCGGATTAAGAGTACGATGTCATACAACCACGTAAGATTATCTTCTTCAGCGTGGTGTCCTAAACGGTGTAAGCAGGCGATAAGTAAGGAATGAATATTGTCAGGTATGTACAAACCCGCGCCTAGTTCGTCTAACTGTATTGCATTCTGAATAATGTCCTCGTGTGTCAGCATAGCTGCAATTCGCTGTCGATTACTTAAACGCCAATGAAGATCAATGGCAAACAAGCAATCATCAGATAGCTGAAGTAAATAGGTCTGCTGTTTTGAAATAATTTTCCCGGGAATTCGTTCGGCGAGGCTGTATCCTGAATCAATTAGTAATTCGCCTAATTTGTCCGCATCTACCTCAGAACTGAGAAGATCAATATCTGCCCGCGGTCTTAACCAAGGGTTGGGGTATATCGTGTACGCGAGCGCGTAGCCTTTAAAAGCTATCACGGGCTTTTGTAGTGTTGTGCTAGCGAGACTAGTCGATAGCTTTTTTAGGGCCTCATGTCGTAATTGGTTTAGCGCAACTGATTGTAGATAGTGCTGCTTCCATTCGTTGCCTAGGTTTATATTGGTGGTGTCATGTTTGTGCCACATTAACTCCAGTACGCCAAATTGTTGAGCGGCATCAAATACTGCTTGATTACCATGTTGCTCCAATAGCTTATTACAGCGAGTATTATCCTGCAGCGCTGCGGCTATTTCAGCTGAGGCTATAAATTGGTTAGGCGCGCTCAATTTGGTTTGACGATTAAGCCTTCATCTAATAGCTCGGTTATTAACCGGTCGTAATCGCTCTGCAAAGTATTGCGTTCAACATCGTAGCGGGCGTGTATGTCATCAACAATCTTCTCGGCGGAGTCCATTGATTGCATTAGGTGAATGATATCCGTACCGATCTCGTTTAAGCCAAAATAGTGGCTTTTCTCAAGGTCGAGTAGAACTGCCTCACCGTCTAATTCAGTCATTAATACATGTTCAGGTAGTTTAAATAGCATCAGGCAGTAGTAAGTTAATTTTTGTGTGTCATATATTAAGCAATTATATGTGAAAAAAGCGCTAATCGGTTTTGCAGTTTGGCACTTGTTTATGTAGAATCCCGCCGCTTCGGGGTTTAGTGTTGGTAATGTTACTAACAAGAGGTTCTGATACTCCTTGTTTCACCGACAATTTCGTTGGGAAACTGTTTAATCCGTAAGGAGATAAAATTGAGACATTATGAAATAGTGCTGCTGATTCATCCGGATCAGAGCGAGCAAGTCAGTGGTATGTTAGAGCGTTATGCTGCTGTAGTCACTGATGCGGGCGGTACAGTGCACCGTCAGGAAGATTGGGGTCGACGTCAGTTGGCATATCCAATCAACAAAATTCACAAAGCACATTATCTACTTCTAAATATTGAAGCAACTGACGAAGCTCGAAAAGAGTTGGAAAGTTTATTCCGCTTCAATGATGCTGTTATACGAAACCTGATAATTAAGCAGGATTCTGCAGTTACCGAAGTTTCCAAAATGATGGTGGAAGTGGAAGAAGAGCGTAAGCGCGAAGATGAGCGCGCCGTTGAACGTGCCGCTGAAGAGACTCGGATGCGCAAAGCTCAGGAAGCGCGTGCTGTTGCTCAAGCAGAGGCTGATGCAGCCGCTGCCGAAGAAGCTCCAGCCGAAGAAGCTCCAGCCGAAGAAGCTCCAGCTGAAGAAGTTCCAGCTGAAGAAGTTCCAGCTGAAGAAGCTCCAGCTGAAGAAGTTCCAGCTGAAGAAAAAGATGAGGTGAAAGAATAATGGCACAGCGACAGAAACAGAAACCACGCAGAGGTGGAAATCGTCAGAGCCGTAAAAAACGCTTTTGTAAATTTACGGCTGAAAATTGGACTCACATCGATTATAAAGATCTGGCAACTTTAAAAGGTTGTATCGGTGAAACCGGCAAGATTATTGCGAGTCGTAATTCTGGTACCAAGGCACGTTTTCAACGTCAATTAACGACAGCTATTAAACGCGCTCGTTATTTGGCATTGTTGCCTTACACCGACAGTCACTAGGGGGCATTTATGCAAGTTATTCTGCTAGAAAAAATTGCCAATCTAGGCGAACTCGGTCAATTGGTAAATGTTAAGCCCGGTTACGCACGAAACTATCTTGTTCCTCAAGGTAAGGCGACTGTTGCAACTGACGCAAACGTGGAAGCGTTTGAAGCACGGCGTAAAGACTTGGAAGCTGCCGCAGCTAGCAAGTTACAGACTGCTGAGTCGCGCCGAGACGCTATGCAGGGTCAAAAAGTTGTCATTACTGAGCGTGCAAGCGAAGAAGGTAAGTTATTTGGATCAGTTAGCGTGCAAGAAGTTGTTGATGCAATGACGGCCGCAGGTTTTGAATTGGAGAAATCTGAAGTGCATATGCCTGACGGCCCACTGAAAGTTGTCGGTGAGTCAGAGGTGCAAATATCGGTACATTCAGAAGTTCAGTTCAATATTGTTGTTGAAGTTGTTGCTGAAGCTTAGGCTTTAATATTACTTCAGAAGGTTTTGATTGCTAATTTATAAGTTGCATTTTGCACTTGTAAATAGACCAAACGAAAAAGCGCCCCGGACGGATGTTCTGGCGCTTTTTTAATGTCCAGACATAATGGGATGAATGTTTGGATTGTATTCCTAGATTTTACAATTTTATTCAAAACTATGATGTTTGCCATGGCGTAGTTTTAGGTTGCGAGGTATGCTTATCGACCCACGCAATTTCTAGTCTAATGTGAAAAAACTGCACCGTGATAGATCCTGTTCCGATTAATTCTGCTAGCGGCCAGTCCGGTCGAACCCAAGAGGATAATTTACGTATGCCTCCGCAATCGGTGGAGGCTGAGCAATCACTGCTAGGGGCACTCCTGCTTGATAACCGGTTGATCGATGAGGTTAGTAGCGAGGTGGAGACTAGGGATTTTTATCGTACAGATCACCGCAGAATATACGAAACGATAATAGCGCTATATGAGCGAGCTGAACCTATTGATGTTCTGACTGTGTCCGAAGCCATGTCTACCTCTGCGGAAGGGGGTAGCGACAATGTAGGAAGTGATTTGGCTTATTTAGGCAGTCTTGCAAAGAATACGCCAAATACGGGAAATGCCTTACCCTACGCGAAAATTGTGCGGGATCGTGCCGTTTTGCGACGATTGATAGAGACAGCTAATGATATTAGCCGTTCCGCATACAATCCAGAAGGATTGGAAACTGATGCGGTGCTAGATCGTGCAGAGCAAGCAATATTTGAAATTGCACGTCAGGAATCTCGCGGGTCAGAGGGCTTTCAGGGTATTGGCCCGTTACTTGCAGAATCACTGAATCGAGTAGAAGCATTATTTGAAAGTGGTGATTCGGTGACCGGGGTTCCAACCGGTTTCACCGATTTGGATGAAATGACGTGTGGTCTACAAGAAGCTGATCTGGTTATTGTTGCTGGTCGACCTTCAATGGGTAAAACGTCTTTCGCGATGAATTTGGTTGAACACATCGCGATTGACCAAAACAAACCGGTAGCGGTTTTCAGTATGGAAATGCCAGGGAATCAATTGGCAACTCGAATGCTGGCCTCATTAAGTAGGGTCGGCGCACAAAAGCTACGAACGGGCAAATTGAGTAATGAAGACTGGCCGCGCCTAACTAGTGTAGTGAATATGCTTTCGGGTAAACCTATTTTTATTGATGATACCCCTGCATTAACTGCGCTTGAGCTTCGCACACGGGCAAGACGATTAGCATCTGAACAAGAAAACGGTCTTGGCGCGATCATGATTGATTATCTTCAATTAATGCAAGGTGGTGATGGGAATTCAGATAACCGAGCCACCGAGATATCTGCTATCACTCGCGCACTTAAATCGTTGGCTAAGGAGCTAGAAGTTCCAATTATTGTTCTCTCGCAGCTGAATCGAAGTTTGGAACAACGCCCAAACAAGCGGCCTATCATGTCTGATTTACGTGAGTCGGGCGCGATCGAACAAGATGCAGATTTGATCATCTTTATTTACCGTGACGAAGTCTACAATGAAGATTCGGAAGCTAAAGGAACAGCTGAAATAATCGTAGGAAAGCAACGTAATGGACCTATTGGTACCACACGACTAACATTTTTGGGTGAGTACACGCGATTCGAAAATTACGCAGGAAGCGGTTTTTCTGACGGCTTTTAACTAGCAAGGGTACATAATAGTAAATACCGCTACCGAGAATGGCAGTGGTCCACACCGATCGTAAAATCTGTATTTTTTGAATATCACGGTAATACCGGTTATGGCAAAAGAAAAAACTGTATTTGTATGTAATGCCTGCGCCGGAGAGCATCCAAAATGGACTGGTCAATGTCAAAGTTGTGGCGAATGGAATACTCTACAAGAACAAATACAGGCGGCGACTGGCAAGGACGTATCCCGCTTTAGTGGTCTGGCACCACAACGCGAGATCACGAATCTTACTGATGTAAAAAGTGAAAATATATCCCGAATTGAGTGCGGGATATCTGAGCTTGATAGAGTTTTAGGTGGAGGCCTCGTCCCCGGTTCTGTCGTCTTGCTCGGCGGTGACCCGGGCATCGGAAAATCCACTTTGTTACTCCAGTGCGCATCAAATTTGGTCAGTATGTTGCCAACTTTATATGTTTCGGGTGAAGAAAGTCTGCAGCAAATTGCCATGCGTTCCGAGCGTATGGGTTTAAAAGACGCAGATCTTGGATTGTTGACGGACAACAATCTCGAACAATTATTGGCTACAGCTCAAAGTCATAAGCCAAAATTACTTATTGTTGATTCGATCCAAACTTTATATACGGATCAATTAACCTCTGCCCCTGGCAGCGTTGCGCAAGTTCGCGAAACGGCTGCTCGTCTGGTTCGGTTTGCCAAGCAAACTGATACTACTGTGATTTTAGTCGGGCATGTGACTAAAGACGGCAGCATTGCAGGCCCTAGGGTACTTGAGCATATGGTCGATACAGTCTTGTATTTTGAGGGTGAGCGCTCCAGTAGTTTTAGGTTGATTCGAGCCATTAAAAATCGATTTGGGGCAGTTAACGAGATTGGTGTATTTGCCATGACTGATACCGGCTTGCGCGAGGTGACGAATCCGTCGGCAATGTTTATCGACCGCCAGCAGCCTGATTTACCGGGTAGTATTATTTTGGTTGCTCGGGAGGGGACTCGCCCCTTGTTGGTCGAGGTTCAAGCATTGGTTGATCAATCGTCATTAGGTAACCCGCGGAGGGTGAGTGTTGGGCTCGATTCGTCTCGTTTAGCTATGCTGCTTGCAGTGCTAAATCGCCATGCAGGCGTTTCAATGTACGATCAAGATGTTTTTGTAAATGTTGTTGGTGGTGTGAAAGTTCACGAACCCGCAGCAGATTTGGCAGTTCTACTGGCCGTGATTTCCAGTTTTCGAGATCGTGCGATTCCAGCTAATCTGGCAGTGTTTGGAGAGTTGGGACTTACTGGGGAGGTTCGTCCAGTGCAGGGAGGATTAGAGCGAATTCGAGAAGCAGAGAAATTAGGTTTTAAACGAATAATTATTCCAGAAGCAAATAGGTCAGGTAGCAAAAATGCAAAAATTTCTGTTGAACCTGTATCTCATCTATCTCAAGTCTTAGAGAAGGTTTTCAATGACTAAAGCCGTTAGTTCAATGATGATTTATTACATAATGGTCAGGCCTAATCGTTAAAAACACATTTTTACGCCACTCTAAAACCACTTTTAGCTTTTAAGCTGCTGCGACATTAAACACTTACATAGGTAGGTAGAAGAATGTCAGAAAAGTCTTCGCTAATAATTTCTATCGGTCTGGTCGTCGGATTACTTCTTTTGGGTGTGACCGTAGGAAATGCCGCATTGGATTTCCGTGCGATGGAACGAACTGTTGTAGTAAAGGGGCTTGCAGAACAAGAATATCCCGCTAATGTTGTAATCTGGCCAATACCTTATCAGGTAGTCGGAAACAGTCTGGAGCAGCTCTATCTAGATGTAGATCGAAACAAGAATGCAGTTTTGGAATTCCTTCGTGCCTCAGGTATTCCAAATAGTGAAATCAGCATAACGCTCGTTCAGGTTGTCGATAAGTTTGCCAATGATTATGGTGCTTCTGACAATATCAAATACCGGTACACCGCGAATCAGAGTGTCACGGTCTACTCACACAATGTTGCTGTCGTACGCTCAGCTATGGGGCGGTTGGACACCTTAGGCCGAGAAGGGGTGCCTCTAACCGGGGCGGACTACAACTACTATACACAATATTTATATTCGGACTTGAATACGGTTAAACCAACAATGGTTGAACAAGCCACCGCAAATGCTCGGGCGGTAGCCCAAAAGTTTGCGGAAGATTCCAGTAGTGTATTAGGCAAGATTAAGTCAGCGCGGCAAGGGCAATTCAGTATTGCTGATAGAGATAGTAATAACCCGCACATTAAAAATGTTCGCGTTGTTACGACGGTAGAATACTATTTAGCAGATTAAGTATTTATGCCGCGCCAGTAAGCTTTATGCCGTGTTTCTCTAATGCGGAGCGGGCGCTTTTTACAATGCCTAGGCCGTCTAAACCACATGCTGCAAGCATGTCGGATTGAATTCCGTGTTCTATGTGGGTATCGGGTAAACCCAGATTGATAATTGGAGTAGTGATGTTTCGGTTCGCTAGTAACTCGTTTACACCGGAACCAGCGCCACCATTGATTGTGTTTTCTTCCAATGTAATAAGCAGGTTATGGTTTTCCGCTAACTCCAGAATAAGGTTTTCGTCTAGGGGTTTAACAAATCGCATATTGGCTACTGTTGCACCAAGTTCCAATGCGGCTTCCAAAGCGGCCGGTAACAAAGTGCCAAAACTTAAAATCGCAATGTTAGTGCCCTTTGCACTGACTTCACCAGTTCCTATTGGTATGGGGGTCATTTCTGCCGATTCTACTGCGCCGGTCCCGCCTCCGCGTGGGTAGCGTACGCTTGATGGCCCCTCATGTTGGTAAGCGGTGTAAAGCATGTCTCTACACTCAGCTTCATCGCTAGGGGCAAGGATTAGCATATTTGGCAGGCAGCGCATGAAGGAGAAATCAAATGAGCCGGCGTGTGTTGCACCATCTGCTCCGACTAGCCCAGCCCGGTCTATGGCGAAGGTTACATCTAGATTTTGAACGCTTACATCATGAACCAATTGGTCATATGCGCGTTGTAGAAAAGTCGAGTAAATGGCTACGACTGGTTTCAGGCCTTCACAGGCGATACCTGCGGCAAATGTGACAGCATGTTGCTCTGCAATGCCTACGTCGAAGTATCGATTTGGATATTGCTCAGAAAACTTTACCAGGCCTGAACCCTCGCGCATCGCAGGGGTAATGCCCATGAGTTTGCTGTCTTGCGCGGCCATGTCGCAGAGCCAATCACTGAATACATGGGTATAAGTGCGTTTGCTAGCCGATTTTTGTATTTCGCCCGTTTTGGGATTGAAGGGGCTAACACCATGGTACGCCAGAGGGTCACCTTCCGCAGGTTCGAACCCTTTACCTTTTTGCGTGACTATATGTAAAAAACGAGGTCCCTCCAAAGCTTTAAGATTCTGTAGGGTTTTAACCAAAGCATCGACGTCGTGTCCGTCAACTGGTCCGATATAATAAAACCCAAGTTCCTCAAACAAAGTACCTGGCATTACCATGCCTTTCATATGCTCTTCCCAACGGCGCGCAAGATCCTGGAATGGAGGTACGTTTTGCAGAACATCCTTGGCACCTTTCCGTAGCCCGGTATAGGCTTTACCTGACAAAAGTCGAGCTAGATAGTTTCGAAGCGCACCAACGTTTGGGGAGATAGACATATCGTTGTCGTTTAGAATCACCAGCAAGTTCGCATCCATGTCGCCGGCATTATTCAGTGCTTCATATGCCATGCCGGCCGTTAACGCCCCGTCGCCAATAACAGCAACTACATCACGACTTTCCTCTAGATTAGCTGCTGCAACTGCCATACCAAGTGCCGCACTAATGGACGTGCTTGAATGACCCGCGCCAAACGTATCGTACTCACTTTCTTCTCGCTTTAAAAATGGCGATAAACCGTCTGGTTGTCGAATGGTGTGTAATTGGTCCCGACGGCCAGTTAAGATCTTATGCGGATAAGCTTGGTGGCCAATATCCCAAACGATTCGATCATTTGGTGTGTTGAAAACATAGTGCAGCGCGGTTGTTAATTCCACAGTCCCTAGCCCAGCCGCGAAGTGCCCCCCAACGCGCGCTAGGGTTTCAATTAAAAAGCCACGCAGCTCTGTACATACTTGCTCTAATTTATCCGGTTCCAGCTCTCTTAGATCTGCTGGTGAATCGATTTTTGAGAGAAGTTCGAAAACTGTATTGATGGGCTTATTCAATGTTGCTTAATTGTGTTTTGGCTATAATTGGAGACGGGAAGACTGTGTCAATGAGTGCGTTCGATTACTTTGGTCGCTATTTCAACTAGCAAGCTATTATCGCTGAATGTAGACAAGCTTTCTATGGCTTCATCATGCAAGTCTTGCGCGTGTTGCTTTGAGGCTTCAACGCCAAGGAGCGCGGGGTAGGTGAGTTTATTGAGGCCTTCATCAGAACCCACCGGTTTTCCAAGCGTTTCGGTGTCGGACTCAATATCCAGAATGTCATCAATCACCTGAAATGCCAGTCCTATCTTCTCGCCGTAAATACCCAGAGCGGCAAGCGCATCGCTATTAACTAATTCTGAGGAACATAGTGCCCCCATTTGCACTGAGGCTTTAATCAGTGCACCGGTTTTAGCCTTGTGTATGCTCTGTAATTGCAGAAGGCTAGCGGGCTTATCTTCGCCAGTATCATTTTCGGCTTCAAGGTCCAGCATCTGCCCGGCCACCATTCCTTCGTAGCCTGCCGCTACGGATAGCGCGCGACCAATCAACAACTGTTGTGTTGGAGTTAACACAGAACTAGCCGATTTCCCGAGAACAGTATTCATCGCCTGCGCTTGTAGTGCATCGCCTGCTAGTATTGCCGTTGCTTCGTCAAACTGAATGTGGCAAGTGGGTAATCCGCGACGTAGCTCGTCGTCATCCATTGCAGGGAGGTCATCGTGCACCAATGAATAAGCGTGCATCATTTCGATCGCTGCTGCGGGAAAATCAAGAACCTCAAGTTTGGCTCCAGTACATTGTCCACCACCGTATACTAGCTGCGCACGGATACGTTTACCGCCGCCTATGCAGGCGTAGCGCATAGCTTTTATTAAAGTCGATGAGATCGGGGCTGTGATCTCGGTTCGGCTAATGGTTTGGTCATGTGGGTGTTCACCAGAATTGCTGGCTAGCAACAGGTCTAACTTGCGTTCAACACGTTCACGAAGTGCTGGCAAACTACTCGACATGATCGTCGTCGAAATCCTCGGTACTAAATAGTCCCTGATTGTCTTTAATCAGAATTTCTACTTTCTGTTCGACAGCCTGCAGGCTTTTATGGCATTGCTTCATGAGTGCGACACCCTGTTCAAAATCATCTAACGATTGTTCTAGAGATTGTTCACCACTTTCCATTCGACGTACCAGTTTCTCTAGCTCTTGATATGCCGTTTCAAAGGGTAGTACTGTAGATTTTTTGTCGCTGGTGGAGGTGCTCATGATTTTAGCTGCTTGGTCAATTAGCGCGATATTTTACATGGTTACGTGGTGATTGTCGGTATTCCCTGACTACTTTGGAATGCCGTTATCAATAAATATGGCTATCGCCCACCAGCAAGGTCTATAAATGTACCGCACGTATAACTCGCCTCATCAGATATAAGCCAGGCAATGGCAGCTGCTACTTCATCAGGCTGGCCACCACGATTTAGAGGTAGGGTGTTCTTCAATCGGTCGACACGCCCTGGTTCTCCAGAGGATGCGTGCATATTGGTATAAATGAATCCGGGACGAACACAGTTTACACGGATACCTTCGGCAGCAACCTCTGACGCGAGACCTAGAGTCAAACTGTCTATTGCTCCTTTGGAGGCCGCGTAATCTATGTACTCGCCGGGTGAGCCAATCCTTGCCGCAGCAGAAGAGACATTAACAATTACACCTCCTGCACCACCGTGATCAATGGACATACGCTTAATCGCTTGTTGGCAACATAGAAAAGAGCCGGTGACATTAGTGCTAAGCACACTGTTAATGCGATCAGCACTCATATCCACAAGTTTCGATTGAGGGAAAATGATTCCCGCATTGTTAACCAGCGCGCTGAGAGTGCCTAATTGTGAATCGACCTCTTTGAATAAATACCTGACGTCCTCCTCAGAAGCTATATCTGCTTTAACTGAGATAGCATTAACGTTGTGTGACCGGGCCTGTTGTACAACGTTATCAGCAGCTACCTTGTTAGATACGTAGTTTACGCAAACATCGTATCCGTCTTTAGCAAGTCGAATGGCGGTCGCGGCACCAATACCTCGACCGGCACCCGTGACGACAGCAACTTTGTGGTTTTTATCCAATCAATTTCCCCATGCTTGTTCGATCTTCGGTAGAAAAACCTAATGATTGATAAAATGTGATTAAATCACTATTATCGGCGCGAATTTGCAAGTTTAGTTTAATACATCCAAGGTCCGTTAAGACGCCCATAGCGCGTTGAACTAAAGCTTTTCCGATGCCTTTATTTCGATGCGGCATCGACACTCCCACAGCATAAAGCCAACCACGGTGCCCGTCATATCCAGCCATGCAGGCCCCAACAATCTGACCACTATATTCAGCTACAAATATTAGATTATCAACGGCTAGTTTTGCGTCTATTACCGAAGGTGCCGTGCTATACGGTGGGTTATTAGGAAAAACCGAGTTCCAAAGTTCGGTTAGCGAATTTCGGTCGGACTCGCAATACTTTCGAATATTCACTTTTTATACCGAGCTTACTAGTGGGCTGTCTCAAAGTTTGCATTATAGCAGCCAGTAGATAAGCGCACTGAAGGCCATAGCCACAGGGAGAGTGAATAACCACGAGAGTAGTATGCGTCGTATCACTTTATTATCTCGCTTCCCAGACACGATCCCTATGCCGAAGATTGAACCAACCGAAACATGCGTTGTAGATACAGGCACGCCAAACTTACTGGCTACGATGACCAAAAAACTGGTTACTAGGTTGGCAGAAAATCCCTGCCCATGATTTATCTCAGTGATTTTATTGCTCATGGTTTCTGCAACCCGACGGGCATTTAAAAGGCCACCAATTGCCATCCCAAGAGCAATCGCAATCATACCCCACTGTATATTTAGTGCCTGAGTTGTTACCAGTAATCCGGCTATTTTGGGAGTATCGTTTAATCCGCGAGCAAAAGAGACTGCGGCTGCACTAACAATATGTGCTGCATCTAAGGTTTTCTGTACCGAAATACGCCATATTTTTCCGGTATACAACTCGAAGCACTGGCTGGTATTCCCAATGTGCACCGTTGGGGTGTTTGCGGTTAGCTCACCTGCTTCTAGATTGATTGAGTTGTTTGCATGGCGGGATAATGTGCCTACCGGAATCAGTTTTCTCTCTTTCCCTACGCATATACAAGCTTCTTTGGATAACTTCAGCGCGAGACGTAGTCTATTAAAAAAACCGTAAACGATTGCACCGAAAATAAATGCGATAAATGGGCTGGCAATAAGCGGTAGAAAGAATGCATTGCCTAGATTTTGGAAATTGACATTAAGCCCGACTGACATTAAACCGGCGCCGACCAGGGCGCCAACCAAACTGTGTGTGGTAGAAATTGGAAGACCAATTCGGGTGGCAAGCATTACCGTACAGCCAGCCCCAAATCCTACAGCCATTAGGAAATGCGCGGTACCAGCAACGTCTTGTGGAACGAGGCCTTTTCCAGAGAAGCTGGCGATTAACCCTTGAGCAACGAAAATCGCTGCAATAGAACCTAAGAATGTTGTAATGGTGGCAATTGTTATCGCAGTTTTATAGTCCACAATACCGCTACCATAAAGTGTCGCTACACCTTTAAAGTTATCGTTGGCACCGTTTGAGTAGGCCAAAAATATTGCAGATATAAAAAGTACTGTGAGCATTGTTATATGGCTTAAGTTCTACTTATGTTCTATATCTATTGACCGGCTCGAGACTGGAAATCAAACTAATTAAAGCGCACTAAATCCAAGTCAATACAGTGCTGAGTGGCTAGCAGCGCCAAGTCTGTATTCGGTGCTAGCCAGATGGTGAATGTTCTTTACTGGCGGTTTAGCCGTTCACTGAAGTGATAACTGGCGATTTTGAAGCCCTGTTTAAAATAAAACCTATGCGCTTGGTCTCTGTGAGTGCCGGAATCTAGGTGGAAATAGTTGCAGTCTGCGTTTAACGCTTGTTCCCGCAACCATTCAATTAGACGTTCCCCAAAGCCCTTGGAGCGAGACGCTTGAGCCGTAACCAGATCATCTACGTATAGGTACCCATAAACAAGTTTGTATAAATACGATAGCCAGCTGCTGCGACGACGACAGGTGTGTCGTCGATGCTATCTTCAATAAATGCAAGTTTATAACCGTCTTGCTCCATGGATCGAACGGTAGCCAGAAAGGTTTCGCGGCTTAGCTCTGTTCGTAATTCGTGCAATACATCGTAGCACCGCTCTATATCTGAATCGGTTATCGCTTGTTTTGGCATTTATATTTCCTACGCTAACGGCAGTTGAACGTTACAGAGATCATTTAATTAATAACCTTATAGTCGATTTTAGTTTACCGTCGAATGCCAATTATTAAACTATCTAGTTGATATCTTCTTTTGCATATAAACCCTTGTTTCATCTCTATTTGTTTCGGTCCACCCCAGGTATTGATAGAGCGAAACATTCTCATGAAGCAAAACATGAGTGGCTAGATGCAAATCCGTAACCCCATTTTCTTTGGCCTTTGACTCTGCAAATCGCATAAGTTCGCCACCGATTCCTTGTCCTTGCGCAACAGGACTAACAGCAATATTTGCGATTGAGGCCTGGCCGTTTTCGAACGACATAGTCAATCCTCCGACAATGTCGTTACCTGACTCTGCAACCCAGGTGGGGTAGTTCTCGATCTCTGACTTGTAATCCAGATCCATAGGTGGCAGGCGTAGTCCACCCATCCGTTCCTGATAGCCTTTATAGGCGGATTCCATACAGCCCTTTAGACCGATTGAGTCAGCAGGGGTAGCCTTTCTTATATGCCAATGTTGACTGCCAGTCTTGTGAGTATATTTACTATTCAATATCTATCGAAGCAGCTATGCAGAAATGGACTCGATAAGTAAGCGCACATTATTCGCACCCTCGACAGCATCTGCCGAGGGTTTGCGGTCTTCAGTTATTGAGCGAACAAAGTCATCAAGTAGCCCGACAAAGGGTTTCTGAGGTTTGAAATCTATAGCGCCATTATCGGTCCAGGCTCGGCCTGATCCATCTCGTCCAAATGTACCTTCACAGATCGCAAAACCATCAGAACCGTAAACTTCCAGCCGAGAAGGAGCGTTAAATAAAACTGATGAACAAATTTCTGCGGTGGAACCAGAAGCAAACTTCAATGAAACCACCGCTGTTTCGTCGTGAGGTCCGTTCCATACACTTTGATTTATAGTCGACTTTAGCCCACTAACTTCACCAGCGTCGGGGATCATGAGCCATCTCGTAAGGTCAAGGCAATGGGTTCCGACGCCTGCCAGACTCCACCAACGTCCGAGCTCAGGCGAAGCACGCCAATTGGAGTCATCAGCTGCTTTCCAAGCCCACAAAGTTCGAATATGTCTTAGCTCGCCAAGCTCTCCAGCACGCACGCGCTGCATAACCTCCATATGCGCTGGATGCCAGCGCAGGTGGTAGCAGATTCCCAATTTGATGCCTGCGTGCTCAGAAGCATTTACGATTGCTTGAGCTCCTTCGGTATCTGTAGCCATGGGTTTTTCAAGAAGAATATGTTTCCCGGCCTTGGCACAGGCAATCGCCTGGTCTTTATGGAGCTTGTCTGGCGTGGCGATGATGACCGCGTCCAGTTTTGGATCAGATAGAAGTGAATCTAATGAATCGTAAGCTGGTTCCGGAGATGTTGCATTGTATTGTTTGGCAAATTCTTTAGCTCGGGCAATATCGCGACTGAGTACGCTCCAGAGTTGCGCGGATGGTAGTTCAGTTAGCGCTTGAGCGTGTCCGTTTTCAACGATCCCACCTGTTCCGATTAGTGCAATGTTTAAAGCCATAGGGGTTCTGTTTCTTATATCTGTTTCTTATCGTAAATAGAGTGTTGTCTGGAAGTCTTTGCTTGGCCAGCTAACTACAGCCGATCGTCGTAGTTAGCGTTCTCGATGGTGCAGCCAAACTCGAGTACTTCAAAGTCTACGCGAAAGTATTCGAAGCTCATGGTAAATGAATCCAGATAATTAACCGGATCGGTATGCTTAATGTCGACACGCATTCCATCCCCATCCGCACGGTACCGCTCTTCGGTTCGCATTTGAATTGATTGTGGGTACGGTCTACCTAGCGTATCGACGAAACCTACCTGAAGGTCGCCGGAATCTATTATTAACGTGTCGCCTTCAACCCGACCGATTGAACGACCTAAATGGGGATGGTCCGCTACCGTATAGGGTGCAGTGCTAACGGTTAGCTCCGTTGTAAGCGGTACCTTTCTTTTAACATCCATGTATTCGAAATTAATTTCAACCATATCATCGTGCAGGCGAATTTCGAATGGCGGGTCCGGGATACCGAGAACATTTGTCAAACTAGCCGGTTTGCACTGAAGGTCGGGGTCGTCCCTCAGCGGAACGTATTTTGCGACAGCTAGTTCTCCGGCAGGTGTTAGTTTAACTTCAGGCCTGCTAGCAGATAATTGCATCCAATTTCCTTCAAGACTGTCGAGCTGAGCATTGGAACTTGTAGGAGACACTAAAAATAGCGCGGCAACAATTATTGCCAGTAAATGCGTCTGTTTCGTTATTATTATCATTTCAGTCTATCGTTCGGGTGGTTCGCAATCTGTTTCTTCGCTACTGGTCAATGCCTTTCGAAACGCAGCAAAGCCACAATCACTGATAACTGAACCATCCGAAAGCGTTAAGCTGCGAGCATAGCCAACGTGTTCGAGTCGCAGACTGGGCATTAGGGTGACGGTGATTTTATCCCCTACCTTTATCTTATCGACACTCACGCCTCGTCGAATAAGATCATTCTTGGTACCCCATTCGACCAGCCACTCAGATACCGTACCGTCGTTCTCATCTACATTTAATTCCAGCTGCGTGTGAGGGTTTCTTAAGTGGAATGCAGTCAATATTCCGGTGATTTCGCGTGTAGTGCTCCGGTCAAAATTCCCGCTAACTGAGTGATGAGCGAGCGCGAATGTGCTGCTTAGAGCGAGCAATATCTTGGCAATTAATAGTTTCATAATTTGATTAAACATCTAGATTAAGTATTACTTTAACGCAGATTACGCAATAAGGGTATCTCGTCGACTGTGGGTGGTTCAGGGATCGAACGCATGTATTCATAGATGGCTTGCAGTTGTGTATCGCTCAATTCGGTTGGCGAATAGGCGGGCATAATTCTCGGAGGCGTACGTACGAATACAGAGAACGCGTCGAGTGGATATTGAGTTGGCGCTATCTGTGGTACGGGTGGGCTAGCCTGACTGCCTTGACCTTCGAATCCGTGACACTGGAAACAACCGAAGTCCTCATAGAGCACCTGCCCTTCGGTAGCCTCGGTTAGATCGTTTTGAGCGGATGCGCCGTTGACGAACGCTAGTGAGATCCCTGCCAACAGGAACACCTTTGCTTTAGCTGTTATACCTAAAGTCGCTATCCTTGAGGGCCTATTATTCGTAATTAATATTTTCATTAGACTTACCTCGGCTGGCAAAGGATATCGACCAAGGCTGGTTCGCCTTGTTCTACTACATCAATGGCGCGAGTTAACGTGGCCCGTAGCTCGTTCGGATCTGAAATTGGCCCGCTTGACCAAACCCCCAAACTTTTCGCCAGCCCTGCAAAATCGATTGCTGGATCGTCGAGAACATTTCCCGGAGCCACTCCTGAATCAGTACCACGCTGCCGCCAAGCTGACATTTTCTGTACGTGCATAAGTTCTTGATGATAGCCACGATTGTTATGCACAATACTTAGCAACGGAATTTTATGATGAGCCGCCGTCCAGTGGACACCAGGGACGTACATCGTGTCGCCATCGCCGGTTATACATATTGGTAGTCGGCCATGTTCACGATGCGCTAGTGCAGCTCCAACGGCAGAAGACGCTCCGTATCCTTGCCCGTAACCGCCCGAGCTGCCATTGGTTT